>Ga0326727_10003868_pt1 | contig 46607 bp, 35 predicted proteins | sample MB2enrmetagenome_FD_207643 | JGI IMG/M metagenome (GOLD analysis project Ga0326727, IMG submission 207643) | Lab enriched peat soil microbial communities from McLean, Ithaca, NY, United States - MB29MY | ecosystem: Environmental > Terrestrial > Soil > Wetlands > Peat | place: USA: New York... | reverse complement strand
CTGCCCTTGAACAAAGCGGCGTGAACCTGGCATGGTTGGCCTGTTACGTGCCCCACGCGCACATCCCGTTCGAGAAGGTCGTGGAGCAAGCGCATCTGCACCGCGAGGCCGGCTCTCCCCTGCACTTCCTGTACGGTTTTTTCGAGCCGGGAATGATCGGCCGGGGCATGAAGGAAATGATCCGCCTGGGCCGACGCTTCCTGACCATCGAGAGTCACCTGGCCGGACTGCACGTCCGGGGGGACTATCCAGTCTACCCTCTCTTTCGAGGCGATTGGACGACCTCTTTTCTGGGGTACGCTGGATTGGAGGGGCTTCTGCTCACCTGGATGTACCGGGCGGCTCTGGCCAAGCTCAAGCCACGGCAGTGTCTCTTCCTCTATGAAGGCAACAGCCACGAAAAAAGCATTATCTTGGCCCGGAACTCATTGGGCCGGGACACCAGGCTTCTGGGCTACCAATGCGGCGCGGTGAGCCCCATGTATCTCCCCTACCTCCTCGGCCCCGGCCAAGGCCTGGGCATGGGCATGGGCGGGCATCGCCCTCCCCTGCCGGACGTTCTGCTCTGCAATGGCCCTGCTCCCGTGGAAGTCCTGTCGCGTTGGAACTGGCCGTCCGGCAAACTGAAAATTGTGGAAGCGGTGCGCCAGTACTCCCTCAGGGAAAGCCTGGAGTGGCCTGCCGCGGAAAAAAGAAACGTGCTGCTGGTTCTTTTCTCCATCTCGCTCATGGAGGCCAAGGCCCATCTCAGGATGGTCATGGAGGCCTTTCCCGAGGGCTGCGGCGTCGATGTGTGGTTCAAACCCCATCCCTACATGCCCGTGGACGAACTGTTCCGAGTCGCTGGGCTGGCCCGGGAGACTTTTCCCCACCGCTTCGTGCAAGGCCCGGTGGAACCGTTCCTCCGGCAAGCCAAGGTGGTTGTCGGCGGGGAAACCAGCGTGGTCATCCAGGCTCTGGTCGGCGGCTGCCGGGTGCTAAACCCGCTGACGCCGGAGTGGTTCAACATGTCGCCGTGCCAGGACTGGACATTTCCTGGAGTCAGCCTTGTCGGTTCCGCCCGGGAACTGCGCCGGAAGGCGGAAGCCATCTTCGCCGAGTCGGATGGTCCGCCCCCGAGCAAAACCGAACGCGCGAGGATTCTGGATTTCTTCTTCCATCTCCCCTCCCCGGGCAGTCCGCCGGTTCGTTTTCTCGAAGCCCTCGGCCTCGGGGCCAGGATACAGGCCGGGCACGGGGCCTCGACCCCGTTCTCACAATAATTGCAGGAGTGCTAAAATTATGAAAGCCATCGTCTTCGGGGGTTCCGGTTTTCTGGGCAGCCACGTGGCCGACGCTCTCACCGAAGCCGGGCACCACGTGAGCATCTACGACCTTAACCGTTCCCTCTACCTGCGGCCGGGCCAGACGATGATCGTGGGCGACATCCTGGACGAAGAGGCTGTTCGCCAGGCTGTGGAAGGCTGCGACGTAGTGTACAACTTTGCGGGCGTGGCCGACATCGACGAAGCTGCGATCAAGCCCCTGGACACGGTGAGATACAACATCTTGGGCAATTGCATCATCATGGAAGCCGCCAGACTGAGCGGCGTAAAACGCTACATATTTGCCAGCACAGTGTACGTCTACAGCCAGTCTGGATCATTCTATCGTTGCAGTAAAGTGGCATGCGAGAACTACATAGAACAATACCAAAAACAATTCTGCCTGGATTACACGATCTTACGATACGGCACCCTCTATGGACCGCGAACTGACATGAAAAACAGTATTCGTAGATTCATCACCCAGGCCATTACCGAAGGGAAAATCACCTATCCTGGTGATGGAAATGAAAGCAGAGAGTACATCCATGTGGTTGATGCCGCACAGGGAAGCGTTGAAATACTTGACGAAACATTTAAAAATCAGCACATAATATTTACAGGCCAACAGTCTATGAAGGTATCAGATCTTCTCAGTATGATAAAAGAAATACTTAACAACAACATAGAGATTGAATATCTACGTCATAGCCCAGAACAATGTCCCAATCACTACAAAATAACACCGTACAACTACACACCCAGGATGGGCAAGAAATACGTGAAGCACTACTACATGGATCTTGGTCAGGGTCTGCTCCAAGGCATCGAGGAGGTCCACCATGGGATTCAGGCCCAATCCCTGGTGACCGGCCCGTAGTGCCGGAAGTGCCGACACCTGTAAAACCCGGGGCCTGCTTCCAGATCGGAGGTGTCCCCGCAGATCGCATGGTCGCAGAGGCCCAAGCATGAGCAAAAAGATAGCCGTCACCACCACCTCGTTCGCCGTCCACTCGTCCGAACCCCTAGACCTCTTGCGCCGGGCCGGGTTCGAGGCCGTAACCAACCCCCTCGGACGGGTTCTCACCGCTGAGGAAACCGTGTCCTTTTTATGCGGCCTCGAAGGGGTCGTGGCCGGCACGGAGCCGATGCGAAGGGAAGTGCTCTCCGCCCTGCCGGAACTCAAGGTCATTTCCCGGGTGGGGGTGGGCCTGGACAATGTGGATCTGGCCTTTGCCCGGGAGCGAGGAATAACCGTACTGAACACCCCCAACGGCCCCACCCGGGCGGTGGCCGAGCTGGCCGTGGGCCTGGCGCTGGACCTCTTGCGCCAAGTCTCCCACATGGACCGGGAACTGCGCGGCGGAGTCTGGAAAAAACGCATGGGCCGTCTTCTCTTGGGCAAACGGGTGGGCGTAGTGGGCATGGGACGCATCGGCCAGGCCACGGCCGACCTGTTCGGTGCCCTTGGGACGGCAGTGGCTTACGCCGACCCCTGCACCGCGCCGGACAATCACACCCGGATGGACCTCACGGATCTGCTGGGCTGGGCGGACATCGTGACCATGCACTGCTCCAACCCCGACTGCCAGGGGTATCTGATCGGCCCGGCCGAACTCGATGCCATGCGGCCCGGCGCCTACCTCATCAACTTGGCCAGGGGCAACATTCTGGACGAGGCCGCCCTGGCCGAGCGCCTGAGCGACGGGCGCCTGGCCGGTGCCGCCCTGGACGTGTTCGGCAAGGAACCCTACCAGGGCCCCCTCGCGGACCTGGACAACGTGGTGCTCACCCCGCACATCGGCTCCTACGGCCTGGAGGGCCGGATCAAGATGGAGGTGGACGCCGTGGAGAACCTGCTGCGAGCCTTGGGGGCGGGCTCATGATCCGGGTGATCGCCCTGGACTTCGACGGGGTCATCCTCGAATCCAACGAGGCCAAGACCGCGGCCTTCGGCGAATTGATGAGCGCCCACGGCCCGGAGGCCTCCGAGGCCATGGCCCGCTACCACATGGAGAACAGGGGCGTGAGTCGCTACGTCAAGTTCGAATGGTTCTACCGGACGCATCTCGGCCGGGGACCGACGCCGGACGAAACGGCCGCGCTGAACGACCGCTTCAACGACCTCAGCCTGGAGGCCGTCGTCCGGGCCGACTTCGTGCCGGGCGCCGAGGCCTTCCTCGAAGAATACGCCGGGCGCCTGCCCCTCTACGTGGTGTCCGGCACCCCCGAAGCCGAGCTTAAGCGCATCGTGGCCGCGCGGAACCTGGACCGCTACTTCGTGGACGTCCTGGGTACGCCCAAAGGCAAAGCCCAGCACCTCGCCGACATCCTGGCCAGGGAAATGGCCGCGCCCGACGAGGCCCTCATGGTCGGCGATGCGGACACGGACCTGAACGCCGCCCTGGCCTGCGGGGTACGCTTCTTCGGCAGGGGGAATTTTCCCGGCCGCTGTTGCTCCCCGGACCTGACCGGACTGGGTGAGTTCCTGTCCGGGCACGAGAGGACAAGCCATGCCTGAAGTGAGCGTGATCGTCAGCCTTTACAATCAGGGCCATTACCTTGGGCAATGCATTCGAAGCGTGCTCGACCAGAGCTTTGAAGACCTGGAGGTCGTCATCGTGGACGACGCATCCACGGACGGCAGCCTTGAGGAGGCGCGGACTCTCCAGCGCGAGGATCCCGCCCGGGTGCGGGTGCTTGCCAACCGCGGGAACCTGGGCGTGAGCCGGACCAGAAATCGTGGCGTCGCAGAGGCTTCGGGCGCCGTCCTGGCCTTCCTCGATGCGGACGACTACTGGCTGCCGGGAAAACTCGAAAAGCAGATGGAGGCCTTCCGGGAGGACCCGGAACTGGGGATGTGCCATTGCGGCGTCGTGGTCGACTGCGACGAGCGAAGCATCCGGTGGGCCGCCGAAAACCGCAACGTCCCAGCCGAGACTTTCGCGGGCTGGACCGTGACCTTCGACACCTTCTGCCGCGAGGCTTCGCGCTTCTCCCCGCTGGACTACTTCGATCGGCTGACCCGGACCAACAACGTCTGCCTCTCTTCCACTGCCGTGAGGAAGAGCGCTTTCAACCAGGCGGGCGGCTTTTCCGACGGCCGGCAATGCCAATCCGAGGACTGGCTGCTTTGGATCAAGCTGAGCATGCTCACTACCATCAGGTCCGTCGCCCAGCCCCTCACCGTGTACAGGTTCCACCCCGAGAGCCACACCGCACGGATTCTCATGGGCCGGGATTTCGACTTCTTCAGCGTCCGCGAAGAAGTCCTCGAGGCTGCCCGCCGCTTCGACCCGGTCCGCTTCGAGGCGCTCCAAAGCGCCCTGCGAAGCCGCCAGGAACCCGATGGCCGGTCGAACTCATGCTTCGACAAGGCCATGTGACCTGAAAGGCCCACCATGAATAAAGCCACCGTCCTCTTCGTCTACGTGGATCTGCAAGCCAGCACGTCTTTCTCCATGGGGCTGGGCATTTCCTCCCTGTCCGGATACCTGAAGAAGCACGGGAGAAACACCGCGCTGGTCTACTACAAGCGGGTCTCGGACGACGCCCGGCTAGCCGAAAAGATCAGGCAGGCGCAGCCGAACATCCTTGCCTTCTACAGCACCTCCGTCTCGGTGGACGTGGTGAAGCGCCTTTCCGCTCAACTGCGCTCCGAATTCCCCTCCCTCTACCAAGCCTACGGCGGAATCCACGCCACTCTCGTTCCCGAAACGCTCAACGAAACCGGCACACTGGACGCCCTGTGCACCGGTTACGGCGAGTTGCCCCTGCTTGAACTCTGCCGCAGGATCGAGGAGGGCAGGACGCCCGTGGACGTTCCCGGGCTTAGGGTCCGCACCCGGCGAGGGGAAGGCGAGGAGGTGGTGGTCAACAGCCCCTGGGTTCCTCCAGCCGACGTGGACGAGTACGTCACCTTCGATCCCCTGCTCTTCCTGAACGAATTCAGGGGACGCCCCGGATTTCAAGAGGCCAATTGTCGCCTGGAGATCATCTTCAACCGGGTCTGCCCCTTCGGGTGCGCTTTCTGCTCCAACGAGCGGCTCCGCAAGGTGCTGGGGCGAGGCGGCTTCCGGCCCTCGCCGGAACACTCTGTGACGGTGTTGCGCCAGGCGCTGGACGAAACCGGCCTGAAGTTCGTGGCCATCCACGACGACATCCTCACCCTGGACAAGGCCTGGTTCAGGGAGTTCATGTGCCTCTTCATGGAGCGGATCGGCCTGCCTTTTTCCTGCAACCTGCGAGCCGGGACCTTCGACGAGGAGGACGTGGCGCTCCTCAAAAAGGCGAAGGTGGCGGAGACCTGGATAGGACTCGAGTCGGGCAACGACTACATCCGCAACAAGATCATGCGCAAGGGGGTGTCCCGAAAACAGCTGAGCCACAGCTTCGACCTCCTGCGCAAGCACGGGGTCTTCGCCATCACCCAGAACCTGATCGGCGTCCCCGAGGAGACCCCGGCGGCCTTCATCGAGACCGTCAAGCTCAATGCGGCGCTTAAGCCGGGCCACAGCTTCCTGAGCGTCTTCTATCCCTATCCGACCACATCCCTCTTCGAGCGCTGCCGCAGGGACGGACTGATCGCGCCCCACGACCAGGATTTCGTTGAACGCAACGAAACAACGCTCCACATGCCGCAGTTCCCGCCGGAGGACATCCGGTTCTACTCCGAAAACTTCTATCGCCTGCAGGAATACCACAGGAAATGGCTTGAGGCCCCTGCAGCGGCGTTGCCGGAGCTGACCGCCGAGAACAGCCGCCTGATTGTGGAACGGATGCTTGGCGAAAACGGATAGCCGCGCGGGAAACGTCCCCGGCCCGACCGCGGGGAGCAAACGGCGATTGCAATGACAGGCGGGCGCGTTACGAGTGCCCGCGCTCAAAATCCTCGATGACTTCCTCGATCCAGTCCAGGTAGGCGGCGCGCATGCGCCGCCTCGAGAACCGCTCGGAGGCCAGGGCTGCGGCGCGCCGGCCCATGGTCCGGGCCAGGTCCAGCTCGCGCTCCAGGGTCGCCAGGCGCTCAGCCAGCATAGCGTCGTCGCCCTGGGCCACCAGGAACCCAGTCTCCCCGTCCCGGACCTGCTCCGGGATGCCGCCCACGGCTGAGGCCACAACGGGCGTGCCGCAGGCCATGGCCTCCAGAATCACCGTGGGGAAGGTCTCGGCCTTGGCCGGATGGGCGTACACGTCGGCGGCCCGGTAATACTCGGCCACCAGGGCTGGATCGTTCACGAACGGCAGGATGCGCACTTCGCCGCCCAAGTCGTTGTCGGACTGGCTGCCGCCCAGGGCCAGGAGCACGGTCCGACGCGAAAAACGGCCGGACAGGCGGGCGAAGGCCCGCTTCAGGGTGGGGTAGTCCTTCCAGAGGTTTTCTCTGGGGTCTTCGGCCACAAACAGGGGAATGAAGGCCTCTTCTGGGAGCCCGAGCCGGCGGCGGGCCGCCATCTTGTCGCCCTCGCAAAAGACGCCGGTGTCCACGCCATTGGGGATCACCCGGGACATCCGTGTTCCCGAAGCCAGCACAGAGGCCTCCACCTTGTCCAGAAGCCACCTGGAGGGGGTGGTCACGTACAGGCGCGACCGAGAGTAAATGGCCTTCTTGCGCCCCAAGTTGCGAGCCGTGGCGTCCTTCTTCAGGGGCGGGTAGATGTCCATGCCGGGGCACCGGCCGCAGCCGGCGCGCCAGCGCTCGCACTGGAAGCTGTGCACGCAATGGCCGCCCAGGAGCCAGGCGTCGTGCAGGGTCAGGACCACCGGGTGACGGCTGCTCCAGGCGGGCAGCAGGTTCAGATCGAAGTAGCCGTGGTGCAGGTTGTGGCAATGGATGACGTCCGGGCGCGCAGGCAAGCGGTTCAGCAGGGCACGGCTGCCAGGGTGGTTGAACACCTCCAGCCCCCGGTTCTCATGCCAGGCGCGCACCGGATGAGCCAATTGGCCGCGCACGAAGCGCGCCAATCCCGGCAGGTCGCCCAAAAATCCGGTCCGCCCGACCAGACGGTCCGCCAGGACGCGGCAAAAGCTCTCCCAGGCCCGCAACGCGGGCGGGTCGGGCATGGCCAGCACCCGCTCGTCTTGAAGGGTCTTGTTGGCCACCGCCAGCCAGGCCTCGTGCCCGGCGGCCAGGAAGCCCCGGAACAGATCCACAGCTATGCCCGAGGCACCGCCCTTGCTGTCCAGGCAGTTCACCAGCAGGATGTTGCGGCGCGGCATGGCCCGGCCGCCGCCCTGCCCGGCCGCCCGCATTGCCGGTCCGGCCGGGAGAGCCCCGGGCATTACCGGTAAGCCTCCTCGAACTTTTTCTCCCAGCGGCGTGCCAGGTCGTAGTCCACGTTCTTCACCAGTGGCATCCGATGCACCACGTTCATCTCGAAGTGGCTGAAATCCGTGGTGAGGAGCATGTCGGCCGCCACCAGCTCGTCATAGTACTTGGAACCGGGGAAGGGCACCATCCAGTTGAAATAGTACATGGTCGGGCGCAGCTCGCCGATGAAGGAGAAATCCTCGGCCAGGTCTTCCTCGGTTTCACCGGGAATAGCGGCCAGGATGTTGGCCAGGAGAAGCCTCCCGGTCTTTTTCCAGATTTTTCCGGCGGTCAGGTTCTGCTCCCGGGTGGTCTGCTTGTCCATGAGCTTCAGCTTGTGGTTGGAGCCGGACTCGAACCCGAAACTGATCAGGTTGCAGCCCGTGGCCGCCAGGCGGTCGGACATGTCCTGGTCGAAATAGTCCACGCGGGCGCTGATGTCGTACTCCACATCGTATTTTCTCTCGGCCAGAAGGCTCGTGAACTCGTTGATGCGGGCGCGGTTCACGGTGAACATGTCGTCCATGATGAAAAACTTCCGGACGCCCAGCGTGTCCCGGTAGTAGTCCACCTCCCTCAGGACGTTTTCGGCCGAGCGGAACTTGATCCTGTTGCCGTAAATGGTCTTCTGCACGGGCTGGCAATACTTGCAGCGGCCTGGACAGCCCCGGCTGGTGACGATGAACCCGCACTTCTTGCGCCGGACTACGTCCTCGTAGAGCGGAGAAAGATACGGCAGGGAAATGGACTCTATCTCGCGCAGCGGCTCGGCGTGGATCAGGCGTTCTGGCTTCTGTCCCTGTGCCACGGCGTCGCAGAGATCCGGCAGGGTGAGATCGCCCTCGCCCACCACAATGTGGTCAAAGGCTGTGATGTCCACACAGTCCTGGGGCACGCAGCTCACGTGGGGACCGCCCACCACGGTCACGATGCCCAGAGACTTGGCAATCTCGCAGAGTCTGATGGCGAATTCACGGTTGGGAGTCTGGAATCCGCAGGCCAGAACCTTGGGTTTCAGCTCACGCAGGCGGGTTTCCACCTCCTCCCAGCCTTTGACCATGCGCAGGTCCAGGTACTCGACTCCGTGGCCCCTGGCCCGCAGGGCTCCCCCCAGCGTGGTCAGCCCGTACGGGATGATGTAGGTGTCCAGGCCGTCGAAGCCCGGCTTGAAATCGCGCTCGAAGGCGTCGAACCCGATGTTTCGAATGCCCACGTGACTCAGTACCACCAGCATGTCAGCCTCCCCGCCTCCAGGCAGGGCCGTGGAGGCATTGGTCAGAAAATCCCCGACCCAAAAACGCCGCGGACCTAGGCCGGTCCGGCGGCAGCCTGCCGCTTCCTGCGGTGCTCCGCCCAGGCCTGTTCCGCTTCGCTGCGCAGCCGGATCAGGTCCTCGGCGGTCAAGGCCTCGGTGCGGACCACCGAATTGTGATAGCCGTCGTAGTCGTCGTAGTTGGTAGAGAGCAGGTGCCCCTTCTCCAGGAGATGCTTGTGGAAACGGCTGCCCGGGAAGGGCGTGGCGATGGAGAACTGGAGGCTGTCGGGGTCCAGGGCCAGGGCCGTTTCGATGGTCTGGCGCGCGGTTTCCAGCGTTTCTCCGGGCAAACCGAACATGAAGGTCAGGTGGTAGGAGATGCCCAACTCGCGGGTGTCGCGTACGGTTCTGGTTACCTTCTCCAGGTCGAGGCCCTTGCAGGCCTGGTCCAGCAGGGCCTGGGAGCCGGACTCCACCCCGTATTTGAGGGCGGTGAGGCCCGCGTCCTTGAGGGCTCCCAGGATTTCGCGGTCCATCTGGTCGGCCCTGGCCATGATGGCCCAGGGTAAGTTCAGTCCCCGGTCCTTGATTTCCCTGGCAAGGGCCAGGACCCGCTTCTTGCCGATGTTGAAGGTGTCGTCGTCGAAATAAAAGGACTTGAAGCCGTAGCGTTTCACGCAGTCCTCGATCTCGTCCACCACGTCCTTGGGGGAGCGGGTCCGGTAGGAATTCCCGCCGTACATGAGCTGGGGCCAGGCGCAGAAGATGCACCCGAAGGGGCATCCCCGAGAGGCGATTATCTGCAGGGACGGGGCCGGAATGTCTCCGGGGCGGTCGCAGTAGCGTTCGAGGGGCAGGAGGTCGCGGGCGGGCCAGGGGAAGGCGTCCAGGTCCTCCTGGAGCTTGCCCGCCGGGTTGGCCGCGATGGAGCCGTCGGCCCGCCTGAAGATGAGTCCTGCCACGTCATCCGGGACACGGGACTCGCGCAGGTGCGTAAGCAGGTGCAGCAGATTGAACTCGTATTCGCCGGTCAGCACGTAATCCGCCTGGATGTGGCGGGTGAGGAAATCCGGTTCGGACATGCCGAAGTGCGCGCCGCCCAGCACGATGCGCACCGTATCGCCCAGCAAGGCGCGGGTTCTCTCCAGGATGCGCAGGTCGGTGTTCAGGGACGCCGTGGAGATCTCGAAGAAAATGACCTCCGGGGCAAAAGCCTCCATACGGGCGAAGAAGGCGTCCTCGTCCAGGCCCTCCGCGATGGCGTCCACCAGAGCCGGATTGAAGCCCGCCTTGCGCAGGAGCTCGGCCGAATAGGCCAGGAAGAAGGGGAAGGGCATGTAGGAGCAGCCTTTCTTCTCGAAATGGGGCCAGCGTGAGCCCGCCCGTACGCCGTAGAATCCGGGTTTCCTCCAGGGAGCGTTGGCGAGAAATACCTTCATCTCAGTTCTCCTTGGCCGCCGTGAGCGGCGGCGAGTGCTTATGGCCCGAAGCCTGACCCCGGCCGGCGACGTTTCCGTCGGCCAGCCCGGGGCTCTCCCTCAGCAGGATCGATTGCAGGCGCTGGCAGGCCGCCTCCATGTTCCACTTGCGCTCAACCAACCGGCGGCCCTCCCGGCCCATGTCCCGGCGGTCATCGGGGGACAGGAACAGGTGGCTGATGGCCTTGGCGTATGCCTCCACGCCGTCGGCCAGATACCCGGTCCCGCCGTCCTTGACGAAATATTTGGCCTCGCCCAGGCTGGTCGAGACCACCGGTTTGCCGCAGGCGTAGTACTCGAAAATCTTGGTGGGGCTCTTGCTCTCGTGGAACGCGGAGGGATCCAGGAGGCAGTACAGGCCAACATCGATGGAGCGCAGGTAGTCCGGCATGGCTTTCGGGGCCATCCACGGTTTCACCCGCACCGGGTAGCCCGCGAATTGCCTCCCAACGCGCTCCTCCACCCACCGGAAATAGTCACCGCCCCCGACGATATCCAGGGCCAGGCCCTCTCGGGTGCCCAGGATGTCGCAGGCCCGCGCGAAGGCCTCCACCATGAACATGACGTTGTCGCGGGTGAAATCCTGGAAGATGGTCCCCACCCAGGAAAAAACCACCGGACATCCGGGAACGGCCGGCAAAGTCCCCGGCTCCGAAAGGCCTGGGGTGAAGCGGACGTGATCCACATAGGTGGGCAGCAGGGGCAGGTCCCGGAAATGCCGGCCGAGCCGCTCACGCAGGCGACGGCTGGACACGATGCAGGTGTCGCTCATGAGGGCGAAGAAGGGCAGCATGTGCCGCACCTCCAGCCGCGCGGGGATACAGAAGGCCCGGTAACTCAGGGTCCAGTCGTCGATGTCCATGACCACCCGGGAGCCGTTGATCAGCTTCAGACACAGGGGGACGATGAAGTCGTAGTTGGGGCGCTGTTCCAGGATGACCAGCGGGCCCCGAGGCAGGAGCTTCACCAGTGCGGCCAGGTTGTACCAAAACTTCTCCACCTCCCAGATGCGCCGGAACGGGAACGGGAAATGGGCCAGCCCGGAAAATTCGTCCCAATAGGCAAAAACCTCGGCGTCCATTCCCTGCCGCCGCAGCACCTCGGCGAAATGGTAGCAACGCGCCCGCGTCGGAGCCACCTTGTGCCCCTCGCAGGAGAGGAACAGCACGGCGCCAGGCTCGATCCGCCTTCCCCGGCACAGCAGGCGCCAAGCCCTCCCGGCCGCCCCGACCGCCCCGGCGGCACACACCAGCAGCAGGTTGAGCAACACCGAGGCGCACTCGTCGATGCGGTAGAGGACCTTTGTCTTCCAGAACTTTGCGTCAAGGCGCATGGGTAATCCCCATGGGAAACTCCTTGGGCACCAGGGCCGGATCGATCTCGGCGGCTTTGCGCAGATGTTCGTCGGCCGCCTCCAGCTCCTGGCCGGCAGCGCGCAGCAGGCGGCCAAGCTCCAGATGCGGCCTGGCCTCTCCCGGAGCCAACTCCACGGCCCGATGCATCTCGGCCAGGGCCTCGTCCATGCTCCCCTGCCCGGCCAGGGTCAGGCCCAGCCGGTAATGGAACCAGGGCACTTCCGGCTCGAGCCGGACGGCCTCCCGGAAGCACCCGAGTGCCTCTTCCCCTCGCCCGAGCGTGAAGAGCGCCATGCCCAGGTTGAACCGGATCCAGGCCCCGTTCGGAGACATCCGGCTCGCATGCAAGAGGTGCTCCAGCGCCTCCTGCGCGCGCCCTGCGGCCAGCAGGGTCAACCCGTGCTGGTAGCGGGCGTAATATGAGGAGGAGGCGTTCTCCACGGCCCAGGCGCCCGCTTCCAGGGCCTCGTCCATGCGGCCCGAGGCGCGCAAGACCTCGCACAGGTCCCCTCCGGCGAACTGATGGCCGGGGCGGGCGCGCAGGACCTCCCTGTACCGGGTCCCCGCTTCCTCGAGCCGCCCCTGCTTCCACTGAGCAAGGGCCAGTCCATGCACCGCGTCCACCGAATACTCCCTCTCCAGGGAGTCCTTGAACAACCGTTCGGCCCCAGGGTACCGGCCCCCCTGCGTCAGCGCAAAGCCTCGGTCGGAAAGCCTTTGAGCCACACCAAGAAACTGGCAGCCCATGAGGCACCTGCGGCAGCCGCGGCGAAACTTCTGGAAATCCTCCCAAGCCTTGCCCGCGAACAGATCTCCGGGATGCGACCGCTCAAGGCTGGCCAGGGGCAGGCAAAACAGGCAGCCCCGCGCCTCTAAGCCGGAGTTGACGAAGACGAAACGGTTCGCGCCGCATCTTTGTCGGGGACCTTCCGGGTTGACGGCGAACTCAACCATTTTATCAAGCATTTCAAGGGAGTTGTCGATGAAATCGGCATTCTCGGCCTTGACGGTCTTGAGGGCCTCGACCTCCTGGGAGAGCGTTTTCAGAAAGGATGGCTCGGGCTTTGTCCCGAGCGGCTGCTCCCCGGTAGGAGGGTACACCGGCCCGAAGCAATGGTAGGGCTGAACCAGAAAGTGCTTGAGGCCCAGATCCCGGACAAATCCGGATATGGCGGTCAACTCGGATACGTTGCCCGGGTGCACGGTGGTGATGCTCCCCAGTTCCACGCCGGATCGTTTCGATTCGGGCAGGGCCAGTATGGAGCGGAGTCGCCCGACGGTCTTCTCGAAGGCACCCTTTTTCCCCCTGAGCAGGTCGTTCGTCCCGGGCAAGGCCCCGTCCAGGGAAACCTTGATGGACGCAACGCCCGCGTCACGCAGGCGGGAGAACATGGCCAGGTCAAGCAGCAGGCCGTTGGTCACCACCTGGACGGAGTCGAACACGGCGCGCGCGCGGGCGCATATCTCCACAAACTCCGGATGCAGCAGGGGTTCTCCGCCGGTCAGAGTGACGTGCCGGACCCCCGCCTCGGCAAGGGGCTTGAAGACCTTCTCGTCGATCAGGGACGCCGGGGCCCCGCGCCCGGTGCGGTCCGGGAGGTAGCAGCCCGGGCAGGCCAGGTTGCAGCGTTCGGTGACCTGCAGATGGAGGATTTCCGGGGTGTTCATGCGCTTGCCCGAACCGGGTCCGTGACCCTGGACTCATCCCGGCGAACGAGGAGCCTCTCCAGGTAGGAATGCCCCTTGGTGTAGGCGTCAAATCCCTGCCACGCGGAAAAACCGCATATGAGCTCCCTGAAGCCGGGCATCCGCGGGAACACCGCCGTGGGATACCCCTTGTAGGGGGGGTGGCAGGACAGATTCTCGTGATAGACGTATTGGGAAGAGACCCGGCCCGCCTGAAGGAAATATTCCTGGATGGTGGCATACTCCATTTCAGAGAAGCTTATGGTGTTGACCAGCAGATCCACGCTTTCATCCCGCAGTTTCGGGAGCATGAAATTGGGCATCAAGATCACGTCGAAGTTTTTCAGGGTCTCAGGGCTCAGATCCTGTTCCTGGGAGTCGTAGAGCAGGATGCGCCGATCCGGGAAGGCCATGCCCAGGGTGTACGAGGCGATGATCAGGTTCTCGGGCAGGTCGAAATCCAGGTAGGTCACCCCTGGGGCCTGCTTGAGCAGGTTGTAGGCGAACCCGCCGAAGCCTCCTCCGATTTCCGCCACCACCGGGGCCGGCGAGTCGGCGAGCAGCTTCAGGCACCTGTGGGCTCGGCCGTGGTTGACGAAGGAGTTCCAGTTGATCACCGCTCCGTCCACCAGATATCCGTAGGGATTGCCTATGGGGGGCAGGCCGGCGTCCCGGATGGAGGCTTGGCCGTCCACCAGGGCCATCCACACCTCCAGGTTGTGCTGCAGCCAGGTGTCGTGCCGGGAGGACAGGAAGGAACGATAGGCCTTCTCTCCGCCCAGGATGGAATCACTCAGGCAGTTGCGGAAATAATTCCCCAGCAGCCCGGCCAGTTGCTCGACGTCGCCAACCTCCACCGCGTCGTACAGGCTGCACCTGGACTGGCGCAGCACCCCTTCCCAGTTCGCCCCCACCTGGAAGGCCGGCGGGACATCCCGTGCATCACGCCTGGCGCGGGCAAAGGCCTCCAGCAGCCGGGCCGCCAGCTCCCGCTGTCGGTCGAATGGCACGGGCGAGGGCACCTCGCCCCCGACCTTGCCCGTCACCGCATGCTTGTGCCTATGCACCTCCAGCTCGCCCGAGGCGTCCATGGAGTAGGTATCGTGATAGACGCAGTACTGCGCCCCAATCCTCTCCATGCTCTCGTGCGTGCGGCGGTGGTAGGACAGCAGCCGGTCCGTGGGATAGCCCAGCTTCGCGGCCTGGTCCGAGATGGCCTCGAAGGAATGGCTGACCACCAGCACGTAATCCGGCGCGTAATCGGGGAGTCGGTCGGGGTGTACGGTTTCCAGGCCGAATTCCCAGGATCCGTGCTTGGCGGGGTCGTTGTCCAAAACGGCCAGCACCTCCACCCCCGCCTCCAGGCAGGTGTCCACGATCCTGTCGATACCGAAGGCCCGGCCCCAGATGCAGATACGCTTAGCCATGTTCCGTTCCTCATCCTCTCCCGTCTCGGGGCCGGGCGCCGGGATTTCCCCGGCACGGCCTCGGCGGGCTCAACACGTTTCCCTCTGCCTCTTGCAGAGATCCAACCAGTCCCGGGCGCAGGTGTAGGGGATCATGGCCAGGCTCAGGGCCGCCAGGGCCGGATCCCGCCTAGCCACATCCTGCCCGAACCCCTGCCAGGTCCTCTTGATGTGGCGCCAGTTGGAAGCCCAGGTCTCACGGAAGCTCGGAGTCTTGAACGATCCGTAATAATACCATTTCCAGTAGTTGCGCATGAGCGACCGCAAAGAGTCGCGCCGCAGGTGCATGCAGGTGGCCTTGGGGGTGTACACCAGCACATGGCTGTCTCGGATGAGTTCGCACAGCTTCACGTCCTCGGCGTTGGTCCGGCACTTGAGGTTGTAAAGGCCAGCGGCCAGGATGGCTTCCCGCCTGAAGAGCGAGTTGGACCCCCAGATGAAGGGCGGCCGGTAGATGCGCTCCGGCCCCCGGCGTTGCAGCATGTGATTGGCCCTCCAGCGGTCCGGAAGGGTCGCCTGGTAGTACTCCTGGAGTTCGCCGCCCACCCCGGAAACCTCTGGGGTCATTTCCTCACATAGGGCCGCCAGCCAGCCGGGCTCGGGCGCCACGTCTGAGTCGATAGCGGCGATCAGGTCGAACCGGGCCTCCAGCACGCCCGTGTTGCGGGCGCTAGCCAGCCCGTGGTTCCCCCCGTGGCGTACCACCCGCAGCGGCAAGCGCCCCGGGGCCCCATAGGACTCGGCCAGGGCCGCCGTCCGGTCCGTGGACCCGTCGTCGACGACCAGGACCTCTTCGGGAGGATGGGTCTGGCCCATGACCGCCTGAAGGACCCTGTCCAGGTACTTTTCCGCATTGTAGCACGGGATGTAGAGGCTGACTCGGCACATGAAGCGTCCTTGAGGGCATGCTAGATCCAGGACCGCCTCAAGGCAGGGGCAGAGGCGTCGACACGGACCTTCCTGTTATCGTTGCGGCCGGCGAAATGTGCCGTCTTTATTAACCATGCAAAAAGTAAACCAAAATAGCAAGTCGTGGCCCCGCCCCGTGCCTTGGGACCGGGCGGGCCGGAGGATGCATTGTGCGCTCGGCCGCCGGGCTTCGATGCGAAGGGCGCGAACGGTGCGAACAGGCCGGGCAGGTCCGGCGAAGACTTGCCGTTCAGGCGATCCGGGCGCGCCGGGTGGCCGCCCGCATGTCCGCCTTCTGGGCGAGCTTGACCACAAAGGCCTCGGCGTAGTCCAGGCGATCCTTGAGAAGCGGGCCGCGCGTCTCGATGCTCGCGAAGGGTTCGAGCTCTCCGTCGCCGTAAAGTTCCAGGTAGCCCCGGTCCAGGCCGTCGCAGGCATCGCGTGCGGCACAGACCGCGCACGGCCCGGCGAACACCTTGAACCCCTGGCCGCGCCGACCCGTCAGGCGCACGCCGTTGGCCAGGGTCTCTTCAAGCGCCGAATAGGCGTGCTCCGGGCGCACACCGTCCGGCGGGAGTTCGATGGCCCGGGCGCAGTATTCGGGCTCGCGGTCCGGATTACAGGCCCGGTTGCGCCATTCGTAGGGGTCGAACTGCTGACCCATCACCCCCACCACGTGCCTGCGCAGCTTCGGAAAGGCACAAAGGGGTGCGTAGCGGATGTTCACCGCCACACCGGAGCGCGTCAGGATGTCCACGGCTTCGGCCAGCCTCGGGGCCATGGCCCCGTAGGACTCCTGAACCCCGGCCGCTTTGGCCGAACCGGACCAGGCGTGGTAGGCGTTGAACAGGATGAAGTTGTGCTGGAACACACCGTGGTCGGCGCTCATCCGGGCGATGTCCGGCAGCATGGGAGTGGAGCCCCGGAACACCACGGTGTTGGCCCCGTACTGGATGCCCTCGCGGTCCAGCACGACCATGGCCCGACGGAGCCGTTCGAAGCTGCCGCCGGTGAACTCCCGGAAGGACTCCTCATCCACGGCGTGCAGGGAAAATAGGAAATCTGCAAGCCCGGCCTCCAGGAGATCGTTTAGCAAGTATTTGCCGCAACCCCTGCCCGGCCTGCCGAGCATCTGCCCCAGGGTGATCACCCGACCGGACAGACCAAGTTCGCCATGAGCGTAACGCACAAGCTCCACCAAGTCCGGGTGCAGGGTAGGCTCGCCGCCGGTCACGTCGAAGCGCACGAAGCCCTGTTCCTTAAACAGGCTGAGAATCTTCCGGCAGTCCTCACCAGAGCGGAATTTCGCCTGGCGCAGAGGCGCGAACTGGTCCTCGGAACCACCGTGGAAGGAATAATAACAGAAACGGCAGGAATGGACGCATTTGAGGCCCACGTCCAGCACGCCGCTTCGGGCCGGGACGCCGGGATGGTGGAGCGCGTAAGCTGCCTGCTCCACGGCCAGAGCAGAACCATCCGGCGCGCCGCGGACGGGTGTCCGGCCGCTTTGGGCGTGGTTGCCATTCATTATATTTCCCCCTGAATTTTCAGGTGGGCGCGGGCGGAAAGCACCAGTTTCTTGGATTCGCCGATGAGCCGTTTCCAGTTCCCTGGGGCGTGGATGTGCACTTCGCGCTCACCCGAGTGGTCCCGTTTGGCGAAAAGCGCCTTGGGCACGTGGGTGAATCTGGCTCCGCCCAGGGCAAATCGCAGGAACAGGTCGTGGTCGTGGGCCAGGAGCGACTCGTCGAAGAAGCCGTGGCGTTCATAGAGTTCGCGGCGATAGAGCTTGGCATCCCCGCACAAGTACCAGTCCGCGAAACAGCGCTGGAAGTTGTAGTCGGGCAGGTTGAAGCGGCGGACCACCTGAAAGGCGTCGTTCACGATGAGCATGTCCGCGTAGGCGAAGTCCGCCGGGGTGTCCTCGAGCGCCCGGACCAGCTCCAAGAGCATGCCCGGCATGCACCAGTCGTCCGAGGGCACGTAGGTGCAGGCCTCGCCCGTGCAGGCCTTGAAGCCCGTGTTCAGGGCGGCGGCCAGCCCCCGGTTCACGGGATGGGTGATGATTGTCAGCGTGCGCCCCTCGGACGGATAGCGCGGATGGTGGACCCGCTCCAGCCTGTCCGTTTCCTGGTCGTAGAAGCTGGCGTAGGAGACGTTGTCGGACTCCACGCGGAGCGAATACTCCCGCAGAACGCCTGCGGTGTCGTCCGTTGACCCGTCGTTCACTACGACGATCTCCACATCCGGGTGATCCTGGAACCAGAGAGAGTCCAGACACGCCGCCAGATACCTGGCCTGGTTGAAGGTCGGCACCACGACCGATGCTTTCATGAGTCTTCCCGGTTTCGAGTTTCAACGTGACACATTCCGCCGTGTTTTGCATGGTACAAGATGCCCACCGGCAAAGCAATCGATTGCCTTCGGCGCGGTCCATGGGATAGGCTCGCTCCATGAAATCACTGGCCGTTTTCGAGCACATGGGGCTCGCCGCCTCAAGCACCGAAGGCGGGGGCGTCGCCCCGGACGCGCCCGATACACACGGTACACCGGGCTCTGAAGTCCGCCACCTCTACCACCACCACGTCCAGCTCTGGGACTACTGCAACCCTGCCCTGGCCCGGCCCTTCGCCGCCGGGTTCGACCTGCCTGAGGTGTTCGCCTCCCCGCCGCCCGGCACAAGCCTGGAAGAGGCCATGGGTCGCACCCGATTCCTGGTGTTTCTGGGGGCGGGCATGACCCCGGAGCTCAAGGCGGCGCTGGACCGTCCGCATGGCCTCACCCTGGTCTTCGAGCCTAGCCGCCGCAAACTCGACGAGTTCCTCTCCGGCCTCAAGCCCTGGAAGCTTGCCAAACGGGGGGTGTTCTTCGTGGCCGGAAACCCGGACGCCCTGAATTCCCCACTGCTTTCCGTCCTGCCCGACGACCTGTGCGACCAGGGCTACCCGCTGTTCTTCGCCCGGGAAGGCCTGCCCGAGGCCCTGCCGGAATACACGCGCCGCGTGGAGGAACTGCTCGAGCTGTTCTACTATAGAAACGTCATCTACTCCCTGGACAGCCAGGACAACATCCGGGGCCTGCCGCTTCGGCCCATGGTCCATAACTACATCTACGACCGGCTCAAGCACCACTACGAGAACCTGGAACTCGCCATGCGCGCCGGGGTACTCTCCGACCTGCCGGGTGCGTTCACCGGGGCCACGGCCATTCTGTGCGCGGCCGGCCCCGCCCTGCAGGACAGCCTGGACTTCGTCCGGGACAACCAGGACCGCGCCCTGGTCATCGCGGTGAACAGCTCCCTCAAACCCCTACTGGCCGCCGGGATCGAGCCGCATTTCGTGGTCATCAACGACACCTCCACGGACTCGGAGCCTACCTTGGCCGGACTGCCGTCCCTTGCAAAGACCAACTTGGTGGCGCATTGCCTGTCCACCACCGGCGGGATGAGCTTTCCCCGAACGTACCTCTTCGGCAACTTCCCTGGCCAGCCCTTCCAGAAACGCGCCTCGCTGCTCCTGCACGGCTCGGTAATCACCACGGCCTTCGCCCTGGCGGAGTACTTGGGCTGTGCAAGGGCCGTGCTGGCCGGGGTGCAGCTCGGCTCGCCGGACCCCTGGGCCTTGAACTACACCAAGGGCAGCCTGCTCGAGGCCCAAATCTCGAGCGGGGCGGACAGGGAACTCATCAACCGCTGGCCGCAACTCTACCCGGTCATGGCCGCCGACGGCAGACACCTGTACACCACCCTCAACTTTTTCGATTCCGCCCAATGGTTCGCGGACCGCATCCGCATGGCCTCGCTGGAAGTGATCAACTTGAATCCCGCAAGCATCCTCAAAGGACCAAAGATCTCCTTCGACCCAGCTCCCCCGCTGCCCGAGGCCCCCGGCCTGCCCGACCGGCTGGCGGCGCTTCCGAAAACGGATTTCAGCGACCGCCGGGATCGCGTGCTGGACCACATCCGCCAGGAGATGGCCCGATGGAAGGGGAAACAACTGGCCGCCCGGCAGGCCGGGCAAAGCCTGGAGGCCGCTGCGGCCTTCATCGCGGCCAGCGACCAGGACAACACCTCCTTTATGCTCCAGCGCTTCGAGGACTTCGACAATGCCAGCTTCCACGCCGCCTTCTTCGACGGAAAGGACGACGGGGAACGCATGCGGGGTGCGGCCATGTTCCTGGAGTATATGGCCCGCATGTGCCAGACGTTGCTCAAGCTGCTTCTGGAACAACACCGCCGCATCACGGCCCGAGCCTGAATGCCGGAATTATGTCTCAAGGAGCGCTGTCATTAAGGACCTTGCTCGACGGCATGTTCCTATTGAAGCCGAAGTCCCTCCATAATTTTCACAGCTCCATATGCTTGCAACCCACACTTGCTCTCAGGTTTGAGTGCTGATAATAGGCAAACGCACTTAATTGTGAAAATACTTAACAATAGACAAACTGATGATATTTAACCCCTGGAGAGCGCCATGAGCATCTTCGGATACGACACCGAAAAAAAATGGGACTACGAAAACGGTTTCTACCTGACCAGCGATGTCACCCGCATGGGCAAAATGCTTGCTCACTACGAGCTGTACAAGATGATCGTCGGGCTGCCTGGCCATGTCATCGAATTGGGTGTTTTCAAGGGTGCATCCCTCATTCGACTTCATACCTTTCTCAGCCTGCTGGAATCACCGTTCTCCCGCAAGATCATTGGCTTCGACGCATACGGGGAGTTCCCGGACTCCGCCGATCCTCGGGATTATGGTTTCGCAAAAGGCTGGCAGACTGATTTAGGCAATGGCATTTCGGTGCCCGAATTGGAAATGTGTCTTCGACACAAGGGATTCAACTCCTTTGAGCTGGTCCAGGGCAATATCAATCACACCTTACCAACATACTTGGAAAAGAATCCACATCTCAAGGTGGCCATGCTCCACATCGACACCGATCTCTACGAACCGGCCATGACCGGCCTCAATACCCTATGGGAACGCATAGTTACCGGAGGCGTGCTCGTTCTGGACGACTACGGCACGGAAGCTGGCGGCACTCATGCGGTGGATGAGTTCTTCGCTGGGAAAAAAGTGAAAATCCAAAAACTTCCCATCTCCCACACCTGTCCCACCTTCGTAATCAAGCAGTAGGACCATTTGATCCCGCCAGCAACATCGCACTAATACATAGCATAGCATAACAAACAAATTATGCATGTTATGCAGTTAATTTTGAACTGCAAGTCATCTTTTTTTCCATTTTCTCCAGCCAACAAAAACAATACCTGCGCTCATAAGCAACAATGCTGAAGGTTCAGGCGTCGTCGTTGTTTCAATATGATAAGTTATGGTTACAGGAGACAGCGTGTATCCATCAAGACTTGATGGATTATTGCTTGGGGCGGTTGCCAGAATAGCGAAACCATAATTCGGCTCTTTTCCATTCATCCATTCGGAAAATTCATTTTCAAGGCTGCCCGACGCGGAGGAGAACGCGATAGTCGAATTTGTATGATACCCTGATGTTGCAAGCACACCGGAGTCAAGTGATGGCATAATATCGTTCCATGTAGCCAAAACAGCATCAGAAGTACCAGGGATCCAGTCCGTCCCGATAGCTCGAATCTCGGACGGCCCAGTATAGCGAATACCTTCGGTGGTCTTCATGGAAAACGAAACTTTATCCACTACAAATTGTTGTCCTGCGGCGAGACTGGCAGTCAAAGGTTGCATGTTGTAGTAGTCTATTATATTTGCCGTGTGCGGCACAGCAATATTATAGTATCCTGCATCTCCATATCCAAATGTCAAATTCCAAAGATATGCAGTATTGGCAGGGTCAGTGTAATGTACACCATTATAAGGAGTATATCCACCTTTCCAAGCACTGTTTAATAAATCACCATAATCGGTAGAATTTACAGTGATCGTTGCCGCCTGCGCCATTGTATAATTGCATAACACAATTATGCAAATAATGAACAACCTGTACATGATACCTCCTACACGCATTGCATTTACTTTATATTTATTCGCACTTTGTTCGGTTTATGAAAAATATTGTACCACTGGTGATCCAGAAAAATCGATCCTTATTTTGATAAAGTAGTAGACTGAAGCGAAATGGTTGTTGTCTTGCAGTCCCTCGTGAAAGGAGAGAGTCATCCAGCACTGTGAGGGGATCGATGATGTTACCAAGCACCATCGCCCCGATCCGAACAAACCGACATGACTAAAGTAATGTTCTCCACGTCCGACTCCTGACTTGTCAGGGAGTTTTGCCCTGTCGCAAACAAACAAATATATTTTATACGTATTTTATCGTATAAATACCGAACACAATTTTCGATATGCCGATCACATCCACCTGTCAAGCGGCATGGTAGACGCATTTCTGTGCAGAACAACGGGACACGCAAAATATAGGCTGGGCGAAAAGACTTGAGTAGCGTTTACGCCGGTCCGCGAGGTATGATTCGTATTGAGGCTGGTCTTAGAAAACAGGAACAATCAAAGGCAAAGCGTGCGCAGAGGCTGACACACCTGGATACGGTGCTCAACGGGAGGGCGTGTGAGGAAGATTTCCTCTACGGAAAGTACGCCCGCAGAAGCGACATGAGCCGGGGACGGCGCAGATAGGGACGGAGCCATGCGGCCGATATGGCCGCGGAGCCCTCGATCCACAGCGGCGGTTTGCGCGGGGCGATTCGGCGGCCCAGGCTGGACAGCCAGGCCCGAGCCACGTCGGACAGGGTGAAGCGGCGCAGCAAGGGGCGCGAGGGCTCGTCCTGGCCCGGGAGGGCCGCCACGGCCCGGGCCAGGCTGTTGTCCGGCTCCAGGAGGAAACATCTGAGCGACTCCCTGGCCACATCCAGGAGAGCCCGGACGGTCTCCTCGCCCCAACCGCTCCCGACCAGGCCCCGGGCGAAGGCCAGCGCCGTCTCCTGGATTTCCAGGGTGAACTCCCCTCCGTCCGGGTCCGGCCCGAGCTTTGGACGCACCCGCCCCTCGGCGCGCTCGTAGCCCAGCACCCGGCCGTGCCCGGACCTGGTGAAGGCCCGCTCCATAAGCGCGGAGTTGCGAAAAAGCACCGACTCCAGCGTGCCGGGCAGGGCCTGGGCCGCCCGCTCCATGAACCAGGCATGGTGCGCCCCGGCCTCCATGCGCCCCAGGCGGCGACTGGCCAGGCCGAAATACCAGCCTTCCACCTCCACCCCGCTTCCGGCCAAAACCTCCCGCAAGGCGCGCTGGGTGAAGAGCGTCCAGCCCATGTCCGCCACGGCCAGTCTGTCGCCTTCAAGAGCCCCTTCCTGCCTGAGATAGTCCAGCAGAAGCTCCCGGGCCTCCCCAGCTTTGTCGGCCAGCAGCAGGCGTGCCCCTGGCGAGTCCAGGAGTTCCCAGAGCAGGTCCAGATCCTCCTCGTCGGAAAGGGGCTTCTCGGACAGAAGGCGGGGCATGCTCCGCCCCGAGGCCCGCAGCAGCTCCTCCGGCGTGAGCGAGAGCCTGTCCAGGAGCCGCGACGGGCGGCGCGACTGCCCGGGCTGGACCAGCCAATCGAGGTCCTCGCGGCTGAGCACCGACAGGAGCGGGGCCGTCCAGGCCGCGAGCGAGCCCAGGAGATATCGGGGTTCCGGGCCGCCGGTCACCGGGCGCAACACCTGGGCCAACCGGTAGAGCACCTCACCCTCACGCGCCAGGAAGTACAGACGTTCCCCCCCCCGCCGGGAGCAATCGGCCATGGCCCAGGCCGTAAAGGCGGTCAGGGCCGGGGCCGCCACCGAAGCGGCCAAGGCGCGCACCGGGCTCAGGCCCGTGTCCGGCGCAGCCCTGAGCCTGGCCAGCCGGCTGGCGGCCACTACCCGGGAACACTCCGGTGCGCAGGCCCGGTGCAGTGCGAGCAGGTGCTCCTCGTGGGTGGTGAAGCGGGCCTCCGGATAGGGGCGAACGGCCATGCCCATGGACTTGGGGACCCGCACGTCCAGGACCGGGTCGGCCCCTGTGTGGAGCATTTCCCCCGCCTCCACGGACTGGACGGCCAGCACGTGGCGGTAGAGCGAGCCCGTGCTCTTGCGCTTGCCCAATTCGCCCGCCGTGTACACCTCGCCCGCGAAGCCGTGGGCCTCCAGGAGGCGGCGCAGAGAAGGCCCGGGAAGCAGGGAGTCGGAAATGTAGACCACCCGCTCCCCCCGGCGAGCGTGACCGCGCACGAGGTCCAGAACAGCGGGCGCGGGGCGGGCGTCCTGAAGGGTCATTTCCAGTTCGGTGGAATAAAGGTGTTCGGGGTCGAGGTCCCAGGGGTTGTTCATGGGGAAGCGTTCGTAGACCATGCCCAGCCCGGCGGCCTCCAGGCCCGCCCGGGCTCGGGCCTCCTCCTCGGCGCGCAGGCGCATGCGCACGAACTCGTGCCTGTCTTCGCGTTCGGCCTGACCCTTGACGCCGGGCACCGCCAGGGCGGCCAGGGCGAAGAGCTGATCCAGGGGACGGGCGTGCAAACGGACGAGACAGGTGTCGAAGACCGCGAAAGAATACACCAGATGGGACATGCCATCTTGTAGCAAACAACGACCCCCGGCGGCAACGGCGACTCCTACACCCATTCCGGCAAGTCGGCGTGGGCCGCCCGCCCGGGAGTCGGCGACCCGCGTCGGAAGAGTCTCGCCGGCCGCGCGGGGAGCGAGCCTGGCCCGGCTCAGTAGCGCAGGCCGACCGCGGCCCGGGTGGGCGGCTGGCCCTGGATTGGCGGAGGGCTCAGGGCGTTGCCTGCGAGGGGGTACACCCGGGTCCGGGCCACCCCTCCGGGTCCGGTCAGAAAGGCCAGCACTGCGTCCTGGCGCTGCCGGGCCAGACGCGTCCAATCCGCCAGGGTAGGCTGGACCGGCTGCGCGGGCTGGGGGGGCCGGGCAGGTTCCCCGGGTGGCACGGGCTGGACGGGTTGGCCGGGCCAGGCAGCAGCCGGTTTCGATTCCGATTTCGACGGGGACGAGCCTGGTTCCGCCTGCGCGGCCGCTCCCGCGGCTGCGCCGAGGGCTGCGGCGTAGGCCTGGGCCTCGGAGGCGGGATCGGCGTAGGCCATGACCTCGAGGCTCAGGCGGGGCCGATCCGCGAGCGCCGCGCCCAGGGCGGCCAGGGTCTTTTGGGCCTCGCCGGTGAGGACCGCCGAACCGGGCGCGAAGTCCACGAAGGCTGTCCGCCCCGAGCTCCGGGGCACGTTGAGGAAGGCCAGGGGCGAGAAGAAGATCCGGGCGAAGGCCCCGGAAACGGCCTTGGAAACCACGTCGGAGAGGTCCGCCTTGGCATCGGACCAGCTGCCCCGCACCGGGATGTCCAGGTCGATGACCCCCTTGCTGTTGGTGAGCAGGCTCACGGCCAAGTCCAAGGGCAACTCCTTGCCCCCGGGCACCTCCGCCTTGGAGCCGAGTTGGATGTCGGTGACCAGGATGTTGTTGTTGAAGTCGAGGGAGTTGTCGCCAGCCTTGCAGTCCAGTTTGAGGGCGAGCTTGCCCTTGGCGATAGGGAAGCCGGTGAGCTTCTGGCTCACCAGGGACAACTCGCCCAGGTCCATGTCGTCCAGGGAGGCCCTGAGGTCCAGGAAGGGAGGACCCGAAACCCAGCCCGCCTGGCCGTCGGCCTTGAAGACACCAGAGCGGCCAAGGCCCAGCTCCAGGGAGATCTTGACGGGCTGGGCCGGCCCCTGGGCCGTGAGGTTGGCCTGGATGGCGGAGAGCGAATCCGTGAACGGCGGGCTGAAGCCCTGGGCCGTCAGGTCGATCCGCCCGTCGTGAACCTCGGCCTGACCCAGCCGGAAGGGGAGAAGCGTCCCTGGCACGCCCTTCCCGGAAACCGGCCCCGAAGCCGGAGAAGAAGCCTGAGACGGAGGTACCAAAGAAAACGAAGCCACGTCGAAGGGGAGCACCGGCCGGCCGGCCGCGCCCAGCACCAACTCGAACCAGGGCTGGTCCACGGCCAGGCTGGCCACGTTCATCTCGAAGGGAGCCAGCCTGAAGGATACACCCTTGAGGGCCAGCCCGGTCAGGCCGCCCCAAGGCTGTTCCTGGTCTGGCCGGGCAAGGCTCAGTCCGGCCAGACCCACGTCGCCGGTGAACGTCGCCGTGGGGCCGTCTGGGCCGAATGCGGCCAAGACTTCGCCGGACAGGCGGGCCTCTCCGGTCAGCACCGCGACCGGACCAGGCGGGAAAAATCGGGAAAGCTGCGCCAGCGGCAGGCCGGTCAGGCCGGTCTTGAGGGTGAACCCCGGCCCGCCCGGCCCACTCGGCCGGACCTCGCCGGAAAGCTCGAAGGTGGCGTGCCCGTCGATCGTGCCCTTGCCCGAAACCTGGAGGGGTCGATCAAGACGCGACGAGAAGCCCCCGACCGTGAATTCGTCCAAATCCACCTGGGCCTTGGCCTGCGCCTTCTCGTCCTGGTATTCCAAGCCGATCCCGGACAGCCCGGCCTGGGCTACCGACACGTTCCAGCCGGCAGGCTCCGCCGCCTCGCCAGGGGCATGCCCCGGCAGAGCCCCCAGGGCCGAAAAACGTCCAGCCGCGTCGCGGGTGAGGGAGGCGTCTCCGCCAGAGAGCGCGACCCGCTCCACGGACACGTGGCGGGCCTCGGTGTCCGCCTGGACACCGGACAGGCTCAGTTCGCCCAAGACCAAAAGCGGCTTGGCCTGACCTTCGGCCAGGGCGCGCAGGTCCTTGGCGGCCATGTCGGCGTCCAGCTTGGCGACCAGGCGACCGTCCTTCCCCTCCAGGGAGTACGTTGCCCGGGCGGAGGCCGTTCCCGAGAGCGTAAGCTTCGGCAGCAGGCGCTCGAGGGCAGGAAACGGCTTGGACAGGTCGGCCCCCTCCAAGGACGCCTGGCCCGTGAGGCTCACCGGGGCGTAGCTGCCCTTCGCGGTGACGGATAGCCCGGAAAAGCGGTCACCCGTCGCCTCCAGGGACAGGGACGCAAAGCCCTCCGAGGCCGTGTCCAGGCCGCTGAGCCGCGCCTGAGCGTCCATGAGGGACATGGAGATGCCCAGTTGCCTGTCGTCCAGTTCCAACCGTCCGTCCTTGAGCACCGCCTCACCCACGCGCAGGTGTGGCGGCGCGCCCGTCTGGCCGGTGGCCCCGGCCTCCTCCTGGGAAGACGGCGCGAGCATGGCCACCAGATCGATGATCCCCGCCTGGTCGCGGACCACGCGCACGAACGGGGAAGTGACTTCCACGCGCTCCACGCTCACCCCTCCGGTTGCCGGGTCCAGGCTGCCGTCCTGTATTTCTAGGGCCTCGCAGCTGGCGACCCGTTCGCCCTCCCTGGTCAGGGAAACCCCGGAAAACCTGGCCCCGCCCGTGACCAACGCCGGGGACTCCCCCGCTTTCCCACGCGCCAAGGCCAGGTGGACCAGAACGCCGGCCTCGTCCATGGTCAGATCCAGGGGCTCTTTCAGGGGGAGGAGATAGGGGGTGTAGTGTCTGAAGACCACGTTCTTGGCGGTCAGCCGGGCCTCCACCTCGGGATGATCCCCAAGATAATCGCCGTTCACGGTGAGGGTCAGGCTGGATTCGTTGAGTTCCCCCCCGGTGTCGAAGATCTCGTGCAGGCCGGGCTGTTCGCTGTTCAGGGAGTCGATGGAAAAATGCAGGTCCTTGAGCTCCTGGCGCGTGCCGGTGAAGGCGTCGTCCAGGGACACGGCCCCTCCGGTGATGTGGATGTCGGTGAGCGAAAAACGCCACCCGGGCGGAACCATCTCGAAAGTGCGCGGGGACGCCTCGGGTGCAGGCTTTGGGCCGGGCAGAATATCCGCGACATTCAGGCGTCCCTGGCGGTCGCGTACCAGATGCAGCACGGGGTCTTCCAGGATGAGGCGCGCGACCTTGAAACGCCGCCTGAGAAGCGCCCAAGGGTCCAGGTCCACGCTCAACCGGGAGAAACCGGCCAGATCCCCGCCTCCTTCCTTGTTCGCGACCGTAAAACGAGAGGCATGGATCGCGAAGGTGAACGGATTGAACCGAAGCGATTTCAGGTCGATCTCCCGGCCGATGGCCCGGGAAGCCTCCTGGTGCAGATATCTCTCGGTCAGCATGGGGACCAGGAGCGCCCCCAGGAGGGCCATCAGGACCGCGCCGTGCGCACAAGCCAGCACCAGCGCCGCAACACCCCGCGCCAGGCGGGCGAGGCCCGGGTGCGAGGTCAGCCTGGCAGGGAAGTCCCGCAGGCCATTGCGGAAGGCCGCCAGGGCGGCCAAAAATTCCGGAGTGAAGGGCATGGTCCGGCCATAGCACGAAATCCGGGAGCGCGGAAACACCCCGGGGGCGATTCTTGCGTTTTACAAAAAGGGCATGCACAATTCTTCCATGGCGCACGCGGACATCGTCGTCGCCGGGGCGGGAATCGTGGGGCTGACCCTGGCCAGGGAGCTGGTGAACAGGGGAGCCCAGGTCCTGGTCCTGGACAAAGAGGACCGGACCGGCAAGCACGCCTCCGGACGCAATTCGGGGGTGCTGCACGCGGGCATCTACTACGCGCCGGGCACGGCCAGGGCGGCCACCTGCCTCGCGGGCAACCGGCTCATGCGGGCCTACTGCCTGGAGCGCGGCCTGCCCCTCTCGGAGTCGGGCAAGGTGATCGTGGCCAAGGCGGAGGCCGAACTGCCCGTGCTGCGCGCCCTTTACGACCGGGCTCTGGGTGCCGGAACCCAGGTGCGCCTGGTGGACCAAGCCGAACTGCGCGTCATCGAACCCCACGCCCGCACCGTGGACCTGGCCATCCATTCGCCCCTCACCGCCGTGGTGGATCCCAAGGCCGTCCTCACGAGCCTGCTCCGGGAACTTCGCGCTTCCAGGCGGGCCGAAGTCCGCTTCGGGGCCAGGGTGTTCGGCCCGGCCGGGAAGCGGGTGCTGGCCACAAGCGCCGGGCCGGTGGGGTACCAGGCCCTGGTGAACGCCTCCGGGGCCTACGCGGACCAATTGGCCCACTCCTTCGGCGCGGGCTTGCGGTACGTGCTTGTGCCTTTCAAGGGCGTGTACCGCACGCTCGCCCCGTCCGCCGCGCACCTGACGCGCGGCAGCATCTACCCCGTGCCCGATCCGGCCACGCCGTTTCTGGGCATCCACTTCACTCGCTCCGTCAGCGGCGAGGTGTACCTCGGCCCGACCGCCATCCCGGCCCTGGGGCGAGAGAATTATGGCATCCTGCGCGGCCTTGACTCCGAGGCCCCGGGAATACTCTGGCGGGACGCCTGCCTCTTCGCCACCAACCCCACCTTTCGGGTCTTGGCCCTGATCGAGCCGCGCAAGTACCTGTTCCGCCACTTCTTCGCCGACGCCTCCCGGTTGGTGGAGGGCCTTAAGCCCGGGGACGTTCTGCCGAGCCCCAAGGCGGGCATCCGGCCCCAGCTGGTGGACCTGGTCACCAACGCGCTGGTCATGGATTTCCTCACCGAATCCGGCCAGGCCGAGCTTCACGTGCTCAACGCCATTTCCCCGGCCTTCACCAGCTCCATGGCCTTGGCCCCGCTTTTGGCGGACATGGTCCAGGGGCTAGTGGCCTAGCCCGGGAGGGAAAGCCGCCGGTAACAGGCGGCCTGAAGGCAGGCGAAACAGCCGAGCTGGGCGGGCAGCCCGACGGCGAGGGTCAGGACTTCCAACTGGCCCAGAGGACCTTCCGGGAAGAGGTTGCCCACGAGCCAGCCGGCGAACAGGGTCACCATGAGGGAGTACAACCCGAAGAGAAGGTTCACTCCCGCCAGACGCCAGGCATACCCCCGGCCCATGGCCGTGGCTGCCTGCCAGGGGTCGGGACCGCGGAGCGAAATGCCCGGCAGGTACAGGAGTTGCCTTTTGGCCAGGGTAGCCTGGACAGCAAGAAAGGGCAGGACCACTTCCAACACCGCGTCGAAAGGCGGCGGCAACCCGAGCCCCGAGGCCGCGCGCACCAGGAGTCCGGCGGCCAGCACCGGCGGTATGGAGCACAGACCGACCACGGTCAGCCCCAGCAGGTAGCGCCAAGTGGTCCCGGCCACTGCATCCTGGAAAGGGGCGGGAAGCGGCTCGCCCGGGAGCAGGATCATGCGGTGAACCCGCGTCGAATACGAGGCGGACAAGGCCAGCAGGGCACACCCGGGCACGGCTTGGGCCAAGGCCCAAGCCGTGGGGTTCGCGATGGGAGCATCCTGGACCGCCGTGGCCAGCAGGCCGACCGCCAGCAGTGGACCGGACCAGGCCAGAAGCCTGGCCGAGTGCCTGGCCGCCAGGGTGAGGGCCTCCGCGAACACTCCCAGCACGGGCAGAAGCCTTGGCCCGGCGGATCCGGGGAAGCCGGGCGGGTCGGTCAAGGCTTAGGCGTCCGCCCTTCGTCCGGGATGGCGCCCGGGGGCAGCCGCCTGCGCAAGAGCCGGTACATGACCGCCCCGGCCACGGTGGAGAGAACCATGGTGACGAAGCCCAGCAGGTAACTGGCCAAAACGAACTCCCAACTCCCGGTCAGGCTCTTCCACCACCCCCCGGCGTCCCCAAGGTAAGACAGTGCGCTGAGGGTGTGGGCCGGAGCCCAGATCAGGGCCATCACCGCCACGATCCTCCAGCGCGCCCGCCTGCTCAACTCCCCGAGCGGCCCCTGGTTGAAGAGCCTCCCGGGGCCATTCACGGCCACGTCGGGAAAGACCAGCACCACGCGTGGGGCCAGGAGCGCGTACAAAAGCAGGGCAAGCAGCAGGAACACCCCAAGCATCGGCACGGCGCTTCGAGCCGCCTCGGGCAGTGAGGACACCAGGCCGGTCCTGGCCAGGGGAGCGGCCAGCATGGTCGCGATGACCAAGGCCGGACCGCAGGCGGTCACGAACAGGCAGATCACCCGGACGTAGGCCCACAGGTAGGCCCAGGTCCTCTTTTCAAGCAGTTCCAGGCCGTAGAACTGGCCTGGCCTGACGTTCAGGAGGACCTTGCGGCACAGCCTGAGTTCCAGGGGAGCCCTGATCCAGAGCAGGATGACGGCCAGCAGGAACAGGGCCGGCAAAAAACCGGGGACGCCCCCGCCGCCCTCGGACCCGGCGGGTATACCGGGCAAGAACAGAGAGAACCCCAAGCCGTACGTCAGCGGGGCCAGGGACCACCTGACGATGGCCTGGAAATTGCCAATCACGAAGGCCACGCTCTCGGCCACCACCGCCAGGGGTGAAAACCGCCAGGGAGCCTGTTCGCTCTCCCCCATTATGCTCTCCTTGATTCGTGTCGTGTTTGGTCCCGGAACGCCCGGAGCTTGACGGGACGGCCGAGGCACGCCCGGGTTGCCGACATCGCAGGGGTTTTCTGGCACCGGGCGTCCGGGGCGTCAAACGAAATCGTGTCTGATAGGAGCGCGGGGGCGGACGCGAATCCGATTCTTGGCGGGAGGTCCTCAGCCGTCGTCCCGCGGAGCGGCGGGACTGTCCGGACCGGAGGGGCCGGCATCCACCGGAGGGGCCGCGGGCTGGCCGACCGGACGACACTGGACCGGGGGGGTACCGGCCTCCGGCGCGGCCTGGGGGTTGGGCAGCCCGGTCAGGATGCGGTAGGCCACGGCGGGGACGGACAGGGAGGTCACCCAGCTGAAGAGGCCCACGGCCACATTGACCGGCATCAGGATGAGCGTGATGAGGGGGTTGTGCTCCATGCCGAAGTGCTCCCCTACCAGTCCGACCAGCGTGGTCAGGACGACGAAGAGCGCGGCGCTCAGGGACACGCTCCAGAACAGGCGGAACTTGCAGTGAACGCCCAGGTTGTAGGAGCGGACCAGCGAGGGTTCGCTCTCCACCGCCACGGCCGGGAACACCAGGTTGAGCGGCATGGTCAGGACGACCAAAGCCGTCCCGAGCGCGAGGCTGACCAGAATCCCCATAACGGACGTAGCGCCCGACCTGCCGGCGGACTCGGTAAAGTAAACGCCCAGCCCGGCGGGCACGCAGGCCAGCAGGATTCCGCCAACCAAGACGGCGCTCACGATGCAGGCGTAGCCTAGGTAGCGGAAGCTCTGCGGGGAAAAGATCATCTCCATGTACCCGGCCTTCTCCACCCGCCCGAGCACGGCGAGCTGGTTGATCCGGATGGCCAAGGGCAGGCCGGCCTGAACGGCGAAAATGATGGCCACGCCTATGGGAACCAGCCAGATGTTCCAGCCGACGCCCAGGGCGTGCTTCCAGACCGCCAGGCCGAAGGTTGCGCCCACGGCCCCGCCGCCGAGGAGCACGGGAATGAGCGCCCACTTGAAGATCTTGCCGAAGTGCAGGCCGAAGACTGCCATGGCCTGGCCGATGGTGGCGAAAACGGGGAGCTTGGGCATGGACGACCGCCGGGTTCGATGTTCGGACGTCTGGCCACCGTGACCAAAAAAACCCGGCTCGTCAAACCCGAACGTGACCAACGGCCACGGCGAAGGAGAACCCTGTCCCGGATATCGAAAGTGTTGGACGTCCGCCGCCGGCGTGGAGCCCGAGGGCGCCCGCAGCAGCATGGGGATTATCTCGATCGGCCCGACGCGCGGGGCAGGCCCGTCTTACGGCCTGTCGAAGAACTTCTTGCGCCGTTCCCTGACCTTGACCATTAAGTTCGTAAACTTCACGGTCTGCTCGGGAGTGAGCACGGCCTTGATGCGTTCGTCGCCTGCCCGCAGGGTTTCCTCTTCGGCCTGCATGCAAGGCTCGCGGGCCTCGTGCACCTGCTTCATCACATCTTCGAGGATAGGCCGGAGGACCACTTTCTGCTCGTCTGTGAGGTTCAAGGCGTAGGACAGGCGTTCCAGGAAGAAACCGGCCGGGCCGAGTTTTTCCATGCGCACCATGGGAGCCAGCCGGGCCTTGGAGAAAAGGGCCGTGCCCGCTCCGCCCGCCAGCACGCCGGCCAGGAAGATGCCGATTCCCGAGAAGAGCAACTTTCGCTTGTTCATGCCCGGCCCCTAAAATCCGGCCATAGGGTTGCCACTGATGTAGAGCGACAGTTCAGCCAGGTAACCCGCCTGCCACAGCCACAGCCAGGCCAGTCCGAACCCCAGGGAAACCACCCCTCCTCCGGCCATGAGCGGCATGGCCACCCGACGCACGAACCAACCATCCAGGGCCTCTTCGGCGCGCTCGCGCACGTGGGCCATCACCCTGCCGGCGAACCCGGCGGACACGGGGACCTGGGGCCTGGCGGCCACCACCCTGGCGCAGATACGGTCCATATTCGTTTTCATGGTCTCACTCCCTTGCCCAGCAAGCTCTCGCACTTGCGGCCCATCTTCTTCCTGGCGCGGTGCAGGCGCACTTTCACCTTCGATTCCCCCCAGCCCATCATCTCCCCGATTTCAGCCACGCCGTATTCCTCGGCATAGTAGAGTTCGACAGCAATGCGGTCCTCAGGGGTCAGTTCCTCCATCAGGGTTTCCACGAGCTTGGCAGCTTCCCGACGTTCCGTCAGTTCCTCGAAGCGCGTCGAGGAGTCCTCCAGCATGGCCTCTTCCAACCATGCCAGTTCCTCGGCGTTGGAGAAGTCCACACCGCGCTCGGCCCGTCTGGTTTTCTCCCGCCAGAAATCGGCCGAACGCCGCAGGGCTATGGCCGAGAGCCAGGACTTGAAACGCTCCGGCTCGCGCAGCTTGGCCAGATTCAGGTAGGCGTCCAGAAACGCCTCCTGGGCGGCCTCGGCCACTTCGCTTTGGGGCAGGTGGCGCGATAGAAGCCGGAAGAGATGTTCCTCGTGCGCGCGCACCAATGCCTCGAAGGCCTCGGTGTCGCCTGAAAGGACGCGCCGTACGGCCTGCGCGTCGCTTGAGGGGATCATGCCCACGTGAGCCTCCGCATGGTGAGTCGGCACCCGCGGCCAGGGAGTTACAATGATGAAAGAAAAAAAACCAGTGCCACCGCTCAATCCTCGTCCCTGGCCGGAATTTGGGAAGGCACCCCCCATCTGGCGCGCGCGTGCACCCGCCTGAGAGGCCTGACCAGCGCGAACACCTGGCGTCGCTTCTCCTTGAGCGCCTCGCGGGCGGCCTCAAGCTGGGCCGCCTCGGAGCCCATGGGCTTGTACTTCACCTTGGCGCCCTGGAAGGCCACGGTGATGCTGTTCTCCTGGAGGGCCTGATCCAGGGCCGAGGCCAGGTCGGACTGCACCTGGAACTTGTCCCTGAAGTCCTCGATCCACACGTAGAGTTCGAAATCCAGGCCCATCTTCCCCAATTGACGCAGGAGCACGGAGGGCGCCGGCTCCTTGAGCACCGCCTCGTGCGAACGGGCAGCCTCCAGGAGCACCTTGCGCACCTTCTTGATCTTGGAGCCCGGGACCACGCTCACCGGGACGGTCAGGCGGATGCGCCTGTCCTGGTAGCTCCAGTTGACGATCTCCCCCTTGAGGAAGCTGGAATTGGGAATGATCACCGTGGAGTTGTCCATGGTACGCACCGTGGTGTTGCGCACGGATACGGCGGTTACCTCGCCCAGGGTCTTGCCGGTCTGGACCACGTCTCCCTTCTTGATGGAGCCGCCGAAGAGGATGATCAGGCCCGAGACGAAGTTGTTGATGATGTCTTTGAGCCCGAAGCCCACGCCCACGGACAGGCCCGAGGCGACCCAGGTGAGGCCCGAGAGCGGCAGGCCCAGGATGTGCAGGGCGGCCAGCAGGTAGGCCACCCAGACCACGTAGGAGGTCAGGGTGGACAGGGTGTGGGACAGGGCCTGGTCCAGGGGGTTGCCGTCGATGACCGCCCGCCCAAGGAAGGCCGCCAGCCAGGCCAGGGCCAGCCTGACCGAGAAGAAGAGCACGGCCATGCTTGCGGCGGCGTCCAGGGAGAGCTTCACCGGGCCGAACACCAGCTTCAGGGAGAAGACGTAGTCCAGAAAGCCCGGGCCGCCCATGAACAGGAACAGCCAGGCCAGGTAGCCCACGCCGATCAGGATGGCGGCCAGGGGCCGGAGGTAGCCCGGCCATACGCCTCCGATACCGTCGAGTGCGGCTGCGATGGAGCGGGCGGACGCCACAGCCAGGAGCAGCAGAAACCAGGCCTGTGCGGCCATCAGGGCCTGCGGCCCGAACCCGGCCAGGCAGACGGCGCCGAGCAAGGCCAGCCCGGCGGCCTCCGCCCGCCGCCCACGCCGACGACGGTTCCAGGCCGCCAGGGCCATCACCGGCGTCCAGGCCAGACAGACCAGTTCCGCCGGGAGGTCCATCATCTGCGCGAGCGAGCCTGCAACGAAGAGCTTGAGGAAAAAATCCAGGGCTCCGGGCGCTAGCCGCCCCCTGGTCAGGATGACCGCTCCCCAGGCAGCCACAACCACCAGCATCAGGTTGAGCATGTGGTTGGAGGTGAAGGCCAGTACGTCGGAGTCCACATACATGACCACCACGCCGAAGGACAAAAGTGCCCAGCCCAATCTGGAGGACGCCCCTCCCCTGGTCGTGTTCCTGCTCCCGGACCACCGGCCGGCCCACCGGCCGACGAACCACAACGCCAGCCACAGGGGGATCGCCACCCCGGCCAGAAGCGCCCAGTTGGTCCCGGCCAGCACGGGGACGGCGAACATGGGAAAGTCGTTCAGCCAGTCCCTGGTTTTGCTCTCGAGGAGGACCAGACCGTATCCGTCCAGAAACGGATGGGAGGGCGCGAAGAAGTGCGCCTTGAACACCTTGATGTAGTCGTGCTTGAGGGCTTCCCTGGAGCCGTCCGCTGTTTGCTCCAGGGACTTGAACTGGGCCAGAATTCCGTCCGCCTGGGTCTTGAGCACGTCCACCTGGGCCCTGATGGCATCCATCTTGCGGGTCGGTTCCGCCAGGGCGGCCACTGTGGCGTCGTTGTAGTCGTTGTTCGGCCCCCGGCTGCGTATCTCGCTAAGGACCGCGCTCTCCTGCTTGATGCGCTCCAAGCGGGTCTCGACCAAGCGCAGCTGCATGGTCCGGCGTTCCAGGAACCGGTCCAGGCCGGTGTACAAGCTCAGCAGGCTGCGTAGGGCCCAAGGGGTGTCCCCGGCCACGGCGCGCAGGATGAGGGCCTGGGTGTGCCGGTTGTCGGCCGAGGCCAGAACGGCCTGGGCCTCGGTCGAAAGCCCCGGCAGTTCGGCGCGCACGGCTTCCACCTCGGCGGCGCGGCGGTCCAGGTCCCGGTCGATGCCAGCCAGCACTTCCTTCCAGGCCTGACCCTCCAGGCCTCGGCACGGGGCGGAGCCCGCCGTGGTCGCGACCAGGGCCAAGGCCAGGACCAGGACGGCACAGTAACCATGAAGTCCGCGCGTTTTCATGAACTGCTGTGTGAACCAGTGGCCGGGCGATGTCAAAGGCTCTTGCCAGTTCCCGTCCGGCATCTTACGCATTGACCCGGAGCACGCATCATGTCCCTCACGAACAGCCTGGACCTTCTCGAAGCCATCGACGCCGGCATCCTGGTGGTGGACGCCGCCAGCCAGGTCATCGTTCACGCCAACCCCAAGGCCCTGGCCCTCCTTGGCAGGCCCGAGGAGGAGATCGTGGGCCGGGCCTGCCACGGCCTGGAATGCCTGTGCGAGCCGGAGAACGACCGGCCCCTGGATCTGACCAAACCCTTGCTCCCCGAGGAGCGCACCCTCCGCGGGGCCGACGGGGCGCGCCTGCCCGTGCTCATCGCCGCCAAACCCCTGCCCACGCCGCGCGGGGCCATGAGCATCCTTACCTTCACAGACCTCACCCCGCTCAAGCATGCCGAGCGTAAGTACGAATCCTTCTTCAAAAACGCCGTGGAGGGCGTGTTCCAGTCCACCCCGGACGGCCGCTTCGTCGCCGTGAACCCGGCCCTGTGCGACATCCTGGGGTACGACAGCCCGGAGGAGCTGATCGCCTCGCTCACCGACCTGCGATCCCAGCTCTACGTGGACCCGGCCGACCGCGACTACCTCCTGGCCCGCCTGCAGGCCGACGACCGCATAACCGGCTTCGAGACCCGCTTCCGGCGCAAGGACGGCGGGGTGCGCTGGATCAACACCTGCGCCCGCCAAGTGCGCGACCTCAACGGGAACCTCCTGTACATCGAGGGTTTGAACATTGACATCACGGCCCGCAAGCTGGCCGAGAACGCGGTCCAGGAGATCGGCCGGTCGCTGGCCGAATCCGAGGAGAAATTCCGGCGCACCTTCGACCAGTCCCCAATCGGGGCGGCCATGCTCTCCCTGGACTGGACCTTCCTGAGGGCCAACGAAGCCTTCTGCCGCATCACGGGCTACGAGGAACGGGAGCTCCTGGGCTGCAACATCATCATGCTCTCCCATCCGGAGGACGTGGAGGACGCCCAGGTCCGCTCCGCCAAGCTGCGTGCCGGGGAAATAGACCACTACGAACTGGACAAGCGCTACATCCACAAGAGCGGCCAGGTGGTCTGGGTGCACCTCTCGGCGGGCCTGGTTCGCGACGCCTCGGGTCTGCCCGTGTACTACCTGCCCATGGTGCAGGACATCACCGAACGCCGCCAAGCCGAGGAAAAGCTGGCACGGGCCCAGGCCCGGCTCACGGCCTTGGTCACCAGCGCCCCGGCGGTCATCTATTCCCGCCGCCCCGTGGGGGACCTGGAACTGACCTTCATCTCCGACAACGTGGAGGACCTGACCGGTTTCCGTCCCGAGAATTTCCTCGCGGACCCCGGCTTCTGGCTGTCGCGCCTGAACCCGGACGACACCCCGGCCGTGGAAACCGAACTCCGCCTGCAGTTGGCCATGGGCCAGGGCATCCGCGAATACCGCTTCGCCAACGCCCAGGGCCTGACCCGCTGGATACGCGACCAGTTCCGCCTGGTGCTCGACGACCTGGGGCGACCGGCCGAGATTGTGGGCTACCTGACCGACGTCACCGCACGCCGGCTCATCAAGGAGGCCCTGGAGTCCAGCGAGGCCCGCTACCGGGCCGTGGTGGAGGACCAGACTGAGCTGGTCTGCCGCTTCCGCCCGGGCGGAGCCATCACCTTTGCCAACTCCGCCTTGGCCCGCTACTTCGGCAAGACCAAGGAAGAGTTGATCGGCTCCATATTCATGCCCGACCTGCCCCCCGAGGAGGCCGAGCGCCTGGAAACGCACCTGAAGTCGCTCACCCTGGAAAACCCGATGGGGACCATCGAATACCGGTTGGACATGCCGGGGGGGGAGCCGCGCTGGCTTTCGCGAAACGACCGCGCCCTCTTCGACCAGCAGGGACGGCTGGTGGAGTACCAGTCCGTGGGGCGCGACATCACCGAGCGGGTCCTGTCTGAGCGAGCCCTCAAGAAGGTCATGGACGAGAAGGAGCGGCTGCGCCTCAACCTGGAGGCCGTGTTCCGCTCCATCCCGGACGCCATCATCGTGGTGGACACCCGGATGAACGTGCTCCAGACCAACCGGGCTCTCAGCGAACTGTGCTGCATCGGGGGCGAGAACACCCTGGGCAAGCCCCTGCACCTGGTGGGCGGGCACTGCAAGCGGGCTTGCTTCGAGGTGCTCGAGGCCACCCTCAAGACCCGCCAGCCGGTTCAGGAATACCGCGTGGAGTGCAAGGGGCACCGACCGGGCCAGACCGTGGTCATCAACTCCTCGCCGCTTCTGGACCCGGACAACAATTTCGTGGGAGCCGTGCTGGCCATCCGGGACATCACCCGCCTGGCCGACCTGGAGAAGCGCCTCACCGACCTGCACGGCCACCGGGGACTCATCGGCAAATCCAAGGTGATGCGGGCCATCTACGCCGTACTGGACCAGCTCTCCGAGGTGGAGTCCACAGTGCTGGTCACAGGCGAGTCCGGAACAGGCAAGGAGCTTGTGGCCGAGGCCCTGCACTACGGAGGGCCAAGGGCCAAGGGACCGCTCATCAAGGTGAACTGTTCGGCCCTGTCCGAGAGCCTCCTGGAGAGCGAGCTGTTCGGCCACGTGCGCGGGGCCTTCACCGGGGCCATAAAGGACAAGGTCGGCCGCTTCGAGGCCGCCGAAGGCGGCTCCATCTTCCTGGACGAGATCGGGGACATCTCCCCGCGCATCCAGCTCAACCTGCTTCGGGTGCTGGAGCGCAAGGAATACGAGCGCGTGGGCGACTCCAGGACCAGGCGGGCCAACGTGCGGGTCATCGCGGCCACCAACGTGGACATGATGGAAAAAATCCGCCAGGGGCTCTTCCGGGAGGACCTCTACTACCGGATGAAGGTCATGGTGATCCATCTGCCGCCGTTGCGCGAGCGTACCGAGGATATTCCCCTGTTGTGCGAGCACTTCCTGGGCCATTTCCGGGCCAGCTTCGGCAAAAACATCTCCAGACTGGGCGAAGAGGTCCTGCGCGTCTTCATGACCTATCCCTGGCCCGGCAACGTGCGCGAGCTGCGCTCCGCCCTGGAGCACGCCTGCATCCTGTGCCCCGGCGGGGAAATCCTGCCCGGGCACCTGCCGCCCGAGCTTTCCCGGGGGCTGCTCCCGGCCGCTCCCGGCCCGGCGTTGCTTGACGCCCGGTTGGCCCGGACCGGCCGAATGGGCCAGCCAGGCTCTCCCGCCCAATCCGGACGTTACGACCCGGCCGGCCAGTCCCCAGCCCCGCTCCATGACTTCTCCCGACAGCGCGGCCTGTCCCGCGAGGCCATCCTGGAAGCCTTGGAACGCTCGGCCAACAACCGGGCCATGGCCGCGCGCCTGCTTGGGGTCGACCGGCGCACCCTGTACCGGAACATGGACAAGTTCGCCATCCAGTAGCCGGATGGGGAGCTCCACTCACCATCCGGCGGGCAATTAAACCCGTCCCCGATGTCTTGCGCTCCAACTTGTTGGCAAACAGTGTGGCATGTGCCACACATGTGTGGCACATGCCACACTGTTTGCCACACTTTGCCTTCTTGATCGAAGAAGAAATTTCTTCGGAAAAACTAGTCAATCCCTCAAAATACATTGACTTTTATTGTAATCCCCTGTTTATAACCAGGTGGCATACTCCTTGCTCATTGCGGTGGACATTTTTTGGGCCATCATCTTTTTAACGTGCACCCACCAACCCGGCCATCCTCCCATGACCGGTTCCCAAAGGAGGCTTCTCGGGACGCCAGCACCGTGAGCATCCCGGCGCCGCCCCGGCTCAAAGGCGGTCAGGTCCGCATCCATCGTTTCCCTTAACGCAGCGCGATCTTAGGAGAAGAACAATGCCAGGCAAAAAATTCTACAGCAGTTTGTATTTTCGCGTTATGGTGGGTATCGCCATCGGCATTTTCCTGGGTTTCAAATTTCCTGAATTTGCCAAAGAACTCAAACCCATGGGCACGGGATTCATTGCCCTGATCAGGATGATGATCGCCCCCATCATCTTCGGCACCGTGGTGGCGGGCATCGCCAAGATGGGCGACATGAAGAAGGTCGGCCGGGTGGGCATCAAGGCTCTCGTCTATTTCGAAGCCGTCACCACCCTGGCCCTGGCCATCGGCCTGATCATGGTGCACGTCATCGGCCCAGGCGTGGGCATGAACGTCGACCCCTCCACCCTGGACACCAAGGGCCTCGCCAAGTTCACCTCCGGCGCGCACGAGTTGAGCACCGTCGGCTTCATTCTGAATATCATCCCCAGCTCGGTGGTGGACGCCTTCGCCAAGGGCGACATCCTCCAGGTGCTCCTGTTCTCCTGCCTGTTCGGCTTCGCCCTGGCCCACATGGGCAAGAAGGGTGAACGGGTCGTCCAGTTCATCGACGAATTCACCCACGGCATGTTCGTGGCCATCGGCTACATCATGAAGCTGGCCCCGCTGGGCGCCATGGGCGCCATCGCCTTCGCAGTTGGCAACTTCGGCGGCAAGACCCTCGGCGGCCTGGGCCTGTTGCTGATCGGCGTCTACAGTACGGCCTTCCTGTTCATCGTCTTCGTGCTGGGAACCATCGCCTGGCTCAACGGCTTCAGCCTGTGGAAGTTCTTCCTGTACATCAAGGAGGAATTCTTCATCGTCATGGGCACCTCCTCCTCGGAGACCGTGTTGCCCCGGCTCATGGCCAAATTGGAGAACGCCGGCTGCGCCCAGTCAGTGGTGGGCCTGACCATCCCCACCGGCTACACCTTCAACCTGGACGGCACCTCCATCTACCTGACCATGGCCGCCGTGTTCATCGCCCAGGCCACCAACACCCATCTCACCTTCGGGCAGGAACTGACCATCCTGGGCATCCTGCTGCTCACCTCCAAGGGAGCGGCTGCGGTGGCCGGAGGCGGCTTCATCTGCCTGGCTGCCACCCTGTCCTCCATCCCCACCCTGCCCGTGGCCGGCTTGGTTCTCCTGCTTGGTGTGGACTGGTTCATGGCCACCTGCCGCGCCCTGACCAACCTGATTGGCAACGGTGTGGCCACCATCGTGGTGGCCAACTGGGAGAACGCACTGGACAAGAACCGCCTGCGTTGCGTCCTGGACGGCGAGACCGACCTGGAGGCCGAGTCGCCCGAGGAAGCGCTCGTGGGCGCGGAAGTGCCGGTCAACTGCAACCCGAAGAACGCCTAAGACCGTCTGGAGGTCGTCAATGTCCATTCTCGCGACAGCCACTCACAAGCCCGCGGCTGCATGCCGGTGCGCGGCTTATCTGGACTGGCTGCAGATGCTCTCCGGAGCAGCCCTCATCGCCTTCATGTGCATGCACCTGATGTTTGTCTCAAGCGTCATCATCGGGCCCGGGGTCATGAACAGCCTGTCCGGCTTTTTCGAGACCTCGGGCCTGGCCCAGGTCGGCGGGCCGGCCATCTTCATCCTGCTCCTGCTGCACTTCGTGCTGGCCGCCCGCAAGATCCCCTTCGCCACCAGGCAGCAGGGGATCATGCTGGCCAACGCCCGGCGCCTGGACCACACCGACACCTGGCTGTGGGTGGTCCAGGCCGTGTCGGGCATGGTCATCCTGATCATGGGCTCCATCCACCTGTGGACCGTGCTCACCGACCTGCCCATCACCGCCCAGAAGAACGCCCTGCGCCTTCAGGACAGCCGGGCCTGGCTGGTCTTCTACCTGGTGTTCATCCCCATGGTCTGGGCCCACACCGGCATCGGCTTCTACCGCATCATGGTCAAGTGGGGCATCGTCGGCAACGCCGGACGTCTCAAGCTCCGCAGGAAGGACGCACTGGTCACCGCCGCCGTGATCTGCGTGGGTTTGCTCACCCTTGCGCGCCTTCTGTTCCTCTCCACCAAATAAGGACCCGGTCATGCAGATTTTCCAAACAGACCTCTTGTGCATCGGCGCCGGGCTGGCCGGCGAGCGCGTGGCCATCGAGGCTGCGGACAACGGCTTCTCGGCCATTTGCCTCTCCGTGGTCCCGGCCAGGCGCTCGCACTCATCCGCCGCCCAGGGCGGCATGCAGGCGGCGCTGGGCAATTCGGCCATGGGCGAGGGTGACAGCCCGGACGTCCATTTTGCCGACACCGTGAAGGGCTCCGACTGGGGCGCGGACCAGGAAGTGGCCCGCATCTTTGTGGACAACGCCCCCATCGCCATGCGCCAGATGGCCTTCTGGGGCGTGCCCTGGAACCGCGTGGTCCCGGGCGAACAGACCTACTACAAGGGCGGCAAGCCCTTCACCGCCTTCGAGAAGCCCGAGAACGCGGGCCTCATCCACTCGCGCAGCTTCGGCGGCACGGCCAAGTGGCGCACCTGCTACACCTCCGACGGCACCGGCCACGCCGTGCTCTACACCCTGGACAACCGGGCCACCCAGATGGGCGTGCAGGTCCACGACAAGACCGAGGCCATCGCCCTCATCCACGACGGCGAGACCTGCACCGGGGCCATCGTGCGCTGCCTGAAGACCGGGGAGTTGCGCGCCTACCTGGCCCGGGCCGTGCTCATCGCCACCGGCGGCTACGGGCGCATCTACCGTGAAACCACCAACGCCGTGATCTGCGACGGCGCGGGCCTGACCCTGGCCCTGGACACCGGCGTGGTGCCCGTGGGCAACCCCGAGGCCATCCAGTTCCACCCCACGGGCATCGTACCAACGGACATCCTGGTCACCGAGGGCTGCCGGGGTGACGGCGGCACCCTGCTGGACGTGAACCTTTATCGCTTCATGCCCGACTACGAACCCGAGAAGCAGGAGCTGGCCTCGCGCGACGTGGTCTCCCGGCGCATGATCGAGCACATCCGCAAGGGCTTCGGGGTCAAAAGCTCCTACGGCGAACACCTTTGGCTGGACATCCGCCATCTGGGAGCCGCCCACATCAACACCAAGCTGCGCGAGGTCAAGGAAATCTGCGAGGCCTTCCTGGGCGTGGACCCCGTGCACCAGCTCATCCCCGTGCGCCCCACCCATCACTACTCCATGGGCGGCGTGCGTACCAACAAGGACGGCGCGGCCTACGGGCTCAAAGGCCTGTTCTCCGCCGGCGAGTCCTCCTGCTGGGACATGCACGGCTTCAACCGCCTGGGCGGCAACTCGCTGGCCGAAACCGTGGTGGCCGGCATGGTCATCGGCGGCAAAGTGGTCGAGTACCTGAAGGGCACGGACACCGTGTTCAAGACCGAGTGCATGCGAGACGCCGCCGGCAAACAAGAGACCCGCATCCGGGACCTGATCTCCGGGGCGAAAGGCCGCGAGGACGTCTTTGCCGTGCGAAACGACATGTTCGACGCCCTGGGCAAGGGCGCGGGCATCTTTCGCAACGACAAGGACTTGCGGGAGAGCGTGGACAAGCTCACCGAAATCCTGAACCGGGCCCGCAAGGTGGGGCTCAAGTCCAACGGATTGGGGGCCAGCCCCGAACTGGCCCTGGCCCTGAAGATCGAGGGCCAGGTGAAGCTGGCCCTGTGCGTGTCCCACGCGGCCCTGGCCCGCACCGAATCCCGGGGCGCCCATACCCGCGAAGACTACCCGGAACGCAACGACCGCGACTGGCTCAAGCGTACCCTGGCCACCTGGTCCAACCCCGCGGACAACAGCCCGGTGCTCGCCTACGAACCCGCCACCAGCGTCTTCGAGCTGCCCCCCGGGGACCGGGGCTACGGCGGAGGCAAGATCATCCCCATGGACAACCCGCCCACGGCCGCGCCCAAGGGCGCCAAGGCTTAAGGGAGCGAGGAAAGTACAATGGCCAGAACGCTTACGGTAAATATCTTCCGCTACAACCCGCTGGACCCCTCCTCGGTCCCGCACATGCAGGCCTTCCGCATCGACGAGACGGAGTCCATGACCCTGTTCATCGTGCTGAACCGCCTGCGCGAGGAACAGGACCACTCCCTGCAGTTCGATTTCTGCTGCCGGGCGGCCATCTGCGGCGCCTGCGCCATGGTGATCAACGGCCGGCCCGGGCTGGCCTGCCACACCAAGACCAAGGACCTCCCGAACGAGGTGACCCTCATGCCCCTGCCGGTCTTCAAGCTGGTGGGCGACCTCTCCGTGGACACCGGCACCTGGTTCAGGGGCATGTCCCAGAGGCTTGAGTCCTGGTGCCACACCAAAAAGGTCTTCGACCCGTCCGCCCCGGAAGAGCGCATGGAGAATGCCCTGGCCGAGAAGATCTACGAGCTCGACCGCTGCGTGGAATGCGGCTGCTGCGTGGCCGCCTGCGGCACGGCCCTCATGCGCGAGGACTTCCTGGGAGCCACCGCCCTCAACAGGGTGGCCCGCTTCATCCTGGACCCCCGTGACGAGCGCACCGAGAAGGACTACTTCGACTTGATCGGCACCGACGAGGGCATCTTCGGCTGCATGGGCCTTCTGGCCTGCCAGGACGTCTGCCCCAAGTACCTGCCCCTGCAGGACGTGCTGGGCAAGCTGCGCCGGAAGATGGCCTTCGCCGCCGTCAACAACCTCCTGCCGAAGTTCATGCGCCGGGAGATCAATCTGTAAGAAGAGAGAAGAGAAGACTGGGGGAAACCTATTGTTCACAAGGGTTTCCCCCAGCCCCCCTTCCAAAAAAAACTTGGTGGGCTTCGCGGGATTCACCGGCCGCCCCGGCGGAATCCCGGAATCGTGAAAGAAAGGGGAACAGAAAAGAGATGCGTACGATCGACGCGCAAACGGTCATCGACACGGTGGCCGAGATGTGCATCCAGGCCAACCGGGAACTGCCGGAGGACGTCCTTAAGGCGCTCAAGGATCGCATGGATGTCGAGGAGAATCCTGCCGCCAAGGAGACCTTCCGACAGTTGCTTCAGAACGCCGACCTCGCGCGCGAGACCGGCCTGCCCCTGTGCCAGGATTGCGGCCTGGCCGTGTTCTTCGTGGAGCTGGGCCAGGATGCGTGCGTTAACGGCATGGGCCTGCGCGAGGCCATCAACGCCGGCATGGTCAAGGGCTACCGGGAAGGCTTTCTGCGCAAGTCCTCCTGCGACCCCTTCACCCGCAAGAACACCGGGGACAACAGCCCGGCCATCATCCACTTCGACCTGGTCCCCGGCGACAAGCTCAAGATTTGGATGATGGCCAAGGGCGGCGGCTCCGAAAACATGAGCCGGGTGACGATGTTCGCTCCGGCCGCCGGCTGGAAGGGCCTGCGCGAATTCATCATCAACCGCGTGGCCGAGGCCGGCCCCAACCCCTGCCCCCCCGTTCTGGTGGGCGTCGGGATAGGCGGCAACTTCGAGCTGGCCGCCATCAATTCCAAGAAGGCCCTCCTGCGCGACATCGACGACAAGCACGCCGATCCCGACATCGCCAGGCTCGAGGAGGAAGTGCTGACCGCCCTCAACAAGCTGAACATCGGCCCCATGGGCCTGGGCGGCAAGACAACCTGCCTGGGAGTCAAGATCATGGTGGCCCCCTGCCACCTGGCCAGCCTGCCCCTGGCCGTGAATATCCAGTGCCACTCCGCCCGGCACAAGGAAGTGGTGCTCTAATGGCCGAACATCATCTGACGACCCCGCTCGCCAACGCGGACATAGAGAAGCTCCAAAGCGGCGACGTGGTGTTCCTCACCGGCACCATTTACACCGGCCGCGACGCCGCCCACAAACGCCTGGCCGACAGCCTGGACCGGGGAGAGGCCCTGCCCTTCGACCTCAAGGGCGCGCTGATCTACTACGTGGGGCCGAGCCCGGCGCCCCCCGGCCGCCCCATCGGCGCGGCCGGACCCACCACCTCCTACCGCATGGACAGCTATGCCCCCCGGCTGATCGCGCTCGGGCTCAAGGGCACCATCGGCAAGGGCAAGCGCTCGGTCGAGGTCAAGGAGGCCATGAACACCCACAAGGCGGCCTATTTCGGGGCCACCGGCGGGGCCGGGGCCCTCCTGTCCCTGGCCATCAAGGCCGCCCGGGTCATCGCCTACGAGGACCTCGGCCCCGAGGCCATCCGGGAACTCACCGTCGAGAACTTCCCCCTGCTGGTGATCAACGATTGCCACGGCGGGGAACTGTACACCGTGCCGGACCTGGAGGCCGCCCTGGCGGGCTAGCGCCATCCGGTCAACCCGGTCCGCCTCCGCCCCACCCGTCAACCGGGGCGGACCGGGCTTCCCGGGAGCGGGCGAACCATCGCCCGCTCCCGGGGAGGCTTGAGCCCAGAACCTCCGAGGCGGGCTGGCAGGCTCATACGCTTCAGGGGGATCGACAAGAGGTTCACGCTTTCCGCGGCGCTGGGGGACGCGTTTGGGAGGACGCCCCCCCACGCGCCGCATGTCCAAACGCAGGGAACCATCACAAACTCCTACCATGCCAGGAGGGATTGAGGTTCGCTCCGAATACAGAGCCCCCCAAGGAGTCGTCGAGATGCCAAGCCGGATACTCAAGAAAAGAAACCTCATCCCGGGCCAGACCAGCGAGCTGGTCCTTGACGCCCCGCACATCGCGGCCAAGGCCATGCCTGGCAACTTCGTCATCCTCCGCGTGTGCGAAAATGGCGAACGCATCCCCCTGACCATAGCCGACACGGACAGGCAGGCCGGGACCATCACCATCGTGTACCTGGTGCTGGGCAAGACCACCGCCCACCTGGAGACCCTGAAGGAAGGCG
>Ga0326727_10003867_pt1 | contig 46614 bp, 40 predicted proteins | sample MB2enrmetagenome_FD_207643 | JGI IMG/M metagenome (GOLD analysis project Ga0326727, IMG submission 207643) | Lab enriched peat soil microbial communities from McLean, Ithaca, NY, United States - MB29MY | ecosystem: Environmental > Terrestrial > Soil > Wetlands > Peat | place: USA: New York... | reverse complement strand
TTCGGGCGTGCTGTTCGGCTTTGTCATGCCTCTGCCATGCCAAAAGCTGACACACAAGTCTAGTCGGAAATTGATATTCCCAAGAGCCTCAGTCCGTTCCCCGACCCAGATGAAATGACCCCGGGCCTTTACAACCGAAGCCGGGCGGAGTAAAAATGGCCGTGATGAAGCGAACGGGTTCATCGGCGGTAGGGAGCCGTCGGCCTATCATCCCAAAACGGGAAGATAGACAGGTCTGTCTAATCCCTTGTTCGGCATAGTGTGCATGCCCAATGGAAAAGCCTTTCATTGATGAGAAGAATCTCACACTCCAGAACTGGCTGGAGCTCATCAGCCCACATCCTGAGGACCGGGCTTACCTAATTCTCGACTACCATTTCCCTACGGATGCACTTCGAGATGAATACTTGGCATCCGCGCATGCCCCTTCCGACATGGAGGTCAAAACCTTGTTGCGTAATTTCCTCATCAAGAGTGGAAGCCTGGGAATGGATAAAGTCATCATTCAATCCTGGCTTGCCGACGACCAGATGCTGCTCCGTGCAGTGGAACACACCGAATTTGCGAAGCGCCTCCTCAATCCAGTTCGACCCACTTGGGAGGGTATTACCTGGATCCTCGACCTATTGCCGTCATCTCCAGATGAAGCGCGAGCGGCGTTGAGCGCCTACATAGACGCTCACGTACAGTTCTTGCCCGATGGTCGATGGCAGGGCCTAACTGACGCGCTTGCTGTAATCAGGGCGAGGTACTTTGATTACCCACATCCAAGAGACGTGGTTTTGGATCTGAGGCCGAGGGACTTCGAGTTTCTGGTCGCGGAGCTGTTTGAGCGCAAGGGATTCTCTACCACTGTGACCCAGAGTTCCCGCGACGGAGGCTTTGACGTCTTTGGCGTCAACAAGGAGCGCGGCTCGAAGCAGAACATCCTCGTGGAATGCAAGCGCAGATCTGTTCGTTTCGGGGTGCGCCCGATTCGCGAGCTGGGCGGGGTGCTCGAATCGCGGAGAGTGAACAAGGGTTTCTTCGTTTCCTGTGGGAGCTATACTGGGCCGGCCCACTCGTTTGCTCGCGACAACCGAATCGAGCTCATCGGCTGGGATGAATTGAATCGGATGCTGAACCAGTATCTTGGGACGGATTGGGTCCGACATATTGACTTCCACATCACAAATCAAAAGCGCAAAAGCGCCGAACAAATCGCTGCACCGAATGCTGGCTCCGCTAACGCCCCGCCAGCATCGCTGACCTAATTGCTAGGCTGCTGCGACTATGCACCGCGTTCTGTTACTCGACACCGAAACAACCGGCCTTCCGCGGACTCAGCCGAACGGTACGCTCATTCAGCCTCGCATCGTCACTATCAGTTGGCTGTTGGGTATCCCCGATGCTCAGAGCGAGAGGGAGCGCAGTTATGTTGTCCGACCCGATGGTTTCACCATCCCACGCGAGGCGACAGCCATTCATGGCATTTCCACAGAGTATGCTCGAGCTACCGGCTCCAGCCTACAGAGTGTCCTACAACAGCTTCGAGAGGATTGCGACGCACTCCACCCGCAGATAGTAGTGGCGCACAACGCTTCGTTCGATCTCCCGATTGTTGCGGCGGAGTTCCGGCGGCTGGGTATTTCTAGCCCGCTTGCACAACTTCGCTCTATCTGCACCATGCGGAGCACAATTGCACTGTGTCGCATTCCCAGACAGCGGGGCACTGGCTTCAAGTGGCCAACATTGCAGGAGCTACACGTCCGGCTGTTCGCGCGCTCTTTCGATGGCGCACACGAGTCGGCATTCGACTTACGTGCACTGTTCGCCTGCTTTAGTGCTCTGTATCGGTCGGGATACTACAACGCGGACTTTAGCCTTATACAGACTCCGCTCATGGCCCCATCAGAGACGCCCCCGACCCACGGATATGTCTTCGCTTGCACAGACAATACCGTGACTGACTGCCTAGAGAAGCATTTATTTGGCGCTCCTACCACTTGGCCGCTTTCAGTCGCTCCTGGTAGCGTCTGCTTTCTCTACAATTTCGATTCGCAGTTCATTTCGGGCGTGTGGCGTGCCGTGCAATCTGGCACGCATCTCGACGCCACTGCATGGGGAGGTGAGTTCCCGTATCAGTGCCGAGTTGAGCTCGTGTTTCCACGTCTCGCCACTCTCCCGCGCTGGCGTTTAGCTTTCCTTGCCGGTGGGCGCATTCCGAATCCGCTACCGAGCACGCGCCTCGAACAGATGATGCGAGCATTTAGAGTAGCCAGTGATACACAAGCAGCCTAACGCGCTGCAGCCCACGGCCACTGCCTCTTGAGTTTTGGATTGAGCGATGAAGATTGGATGTCATTATTGTATTTGGAGCCTGGCCACCAGTGGCCGTGGCTCAGTTATAGATCCTTCGGCGTCACCATGCGGCCACCATGAATCCTAGCCCCGAAGACCTTGCGAAATCCAATAACGGAGAAAATCAGCGCGATTGGCTTCTTGATCCAGCGCGGAAGCCACGCGAGATTCTCAGATTCATGCGGGCGCACCCCAAAGAGACTCACACCGCCTATATCGCCGAGTCTGCCCTGGAGATCCGGCTTTCGGAAATCATGGAGACTTACACGAGACAACTGATTTGGCTCAATTGCATTTTGGCGTTCCTCACAATCGGGCTTCTTGCGGTGGCTGTTCGTGATGTAGTAATCCCAAACAATACGCTCTTCAAAATCGAAGGCGCACAAGCAACAAACAACGCACACCAAGTCACACCCAAGACGAAATGATAAAATGCCGAACTTGGCGCTGGACCGAATGACGAGGAGCGCGATTAGCCGCATGTTCCAGTTCGGGCGTCCTTGGCGCGCTCCTAGTCATCGGTCAGCTTTCCGTTAGACCCAACACAAATGTCACTTTTGCTCTCAAACCCATCGAATCGGCATAAATGGTTTATCATCGTGTCCTGTGTCGTCGTGGTTGTAGTGGGTTCGCTAGGAGTGGCACTCCACCGGGCCCTCTCCAGTCCTCCTCGCTTCCGGGCCTCCTCCCTGGCGCTGATCACGCCCACGGCATCCACCAGCGTGGTGCTTACAGAATCCTTCCAGGCGCGGGCATTCCAGTCAATGCCCGGTGTTCACCTTGAGCAACGAGGCAGCGCCGGTCTCATTGAGGTCGTGGCGTACGCTGCCACGCCACGTCGTCCTGTAGTTCGGGCGGGACCAAGTCGCGCCGGTCTCATTGAGGTCGTCGCGTACGCTGCCACCGCGGCGGAGGCTCAGACCAACGCCAACCAGGCTTTCTACCCTCTGGCGCGTGCGGGGATGGAAACGTTCGGGGCCGGGTTTCGTGTGAGCATCCTCCGCCCAGCGTTGAGTGCCCGGCGCACTTCCATCTTTCACCCGTGAGACCGCCCATCCGAGCAGAACTTGGCTCGATGCAACTCCGTCTGGGGTCTAACTTGGCTGCTGCAGTGGACGCGCCGGCAGCCATTCTGTTTGCAGTCGTGTGTCACTGGCGGCGCGCCACTGACCAGCATCGTTGGGCTGCGCATTGATGAAAGGCCGAATGCATATGAAAACACACTCCTATCGAAACTCGCTCGGCATCTTGGTATGTTCCTTTGTAGCTTGCTGGCTTGTGGGTGCTGCCTCGGTGCGGGCAGGAGACCTCATCCAACTGAAGCCTCCGAAGGAGCGAACTTGGGTTACAGGTTACGTTACCAACGCAGCCGAGCGAGAGAAGGTCTGGACTAACCGGGTGAGCCAGGCAGCCGAATCTGGCGATGCTGCGGCGCAGGTGAGCCTCGCGATCTGTCTACACGATGGCATGCACGGCTTCTCTACGAACCGTGTCCAAGCTTACAAATGGGCGGCCCTCGCTGCCGTGCACGGCGACTACAAAGCCAAGCATCTGGTTGAGGAGTGGCAAGCATCCATGAGCCCGAAGGACGTTGCCGCTGGCAAGGCGGCGGCGGCGGCGTTCACGCCTCGTGACAAAACGAAACAGGATTGAGTGATGCCGCCCCTCTCGCCCAACCCGGCACCTGCACTGGACGGCGGGATTCCGCTTCCGTGCATTATCGGACATCGCTGGCCCGCCGCCAGTGATGTGCATTGTTAGACGCGTTGCATGGCCACTGTCCCTCAGCGTGTCAGCCCGAAGTACAGAGCCTGGGCGAAGGTTCTCTTTGGCCTCTTCCTGCTCTGGGGTTTCGGCTGGGAAACTATTGGGCGTCGTCTTCAGACCAGTGCTGACGGCGTCATAGTGGCAAGCCGAGATGTCCCCTCAACGGGAGCCCCTCGGTACGCGACGGAATATACGGTCCGTGGTGCCAATGGCGAGGAACAGATTTTCTGGGCCGGACCCACAGACGCGTCCTTGCCGAGAAGTATGCCTGTTGGCACCCGGATCCGCAAACTGCGTTGGCACTTGGATTATGAACAGAATGGCACCCTCATCGGCTTCCCAGAGAAATTCTTTTATGCCGCGGTTTTGGCGTGCGGCCTCGGCATGCTGGCCTGGGGAGTTTTGGTCCTTCGTTCGGACCCAGAATGAGTTTTTACCCGTCTAACTTTTCGGTCGAGCGAATGGCGGCGGGCGGCGTCTGCTTGCAAATTCGGACGTTTGGTATGCGCCGCCATCGCTCACCTCGCCGTTGGGCGGGAGCATAATCTAGCGTTCCCGTCCAACTGTCTGGTATATGAAAGCTCTGAGGCTGGTTGTAATTTTCGGTGCGGTGATCGCGTGCTATTTTGGTGCTTATTTCTTGAGCGTTACACAACCGCTCTTAAGTCCGCTAGGGCCGCCTCTAACCAGACCGGTCTATCGCCCGGTCGATAACGGAATCGTCCGGGCATTCTTCGCTCCAGCCCATTTCGTGGACGCCGCTTGTCTGCGCTCGGGGTACTGGGACGGAAAGCTGTTGCGATGACCCTGCAGAATCATAGAATGACGGGCCTATGGCCCAACAAGCCAGATGCACCGAACCCCGCGATAACGCTTCAGTTGCATTCTGGAGATCAGTGGCGCGGGGTCGGTGATCTGGAGCGTTCGGCCGACATCTGCACGCGCTATGACAATGTCACGATTCTCTGAGTGGTTTGCTTTCAGCGCGCTTACGTGTTGGATGGGTCTCGGCCTGATGCGTGCTCTCATGTTGCGGGCGCGCGGGGTGTCGGTCTTCGTGGGGGATCGGCAGCGGACCGGCTGGCAGATGCTGGCCGATACGGTGATGGTTGCGTGTCTGCTGGCCTTCGCCTACGAGATCATTGCGTATGCGTGGCAGCTTCCTTTTCACATTGGACCATCGGTCTTCGACCGGTCGGTGGTTGAGGGGCTAGCCAGCCAGGCGTTGGGAGCCGTGATCGTTACCGGGGCAGTGACACTTTTCGCCCTCGCGCTCCGCGACCTCGGGGCGTCCTGGCGACTGGGTTTGGACCGGAGTGCGCCTGGACCTCTGGTTACTGGAGGCGTCTACCGCTGGACACGGCATCCCATATACGTTGCCTTCGACCTCTGGTTCATGGGGACGTTCTTGCTGATTGGTCGGTTAGCCTTCTTGGTGCTCGCCTTGGTCTGGGTGCCGCTGCTACACGCAATCATGGATCGAGAGGAGCGTTTTCTCACGGGACTTTACGGTGACGCTTACCGAGATTACTCCAGACGCGTCGGGCGCTATTTCCTCAGGCAACGACATGAATGAGAACAACAGGTGGCCGAACAATCGGCGTGCAGTGGACGCGGCGATCGCACTCTGTTTGCATGCCGGCCGTCATTGGCGCGGCGCCACTGACTCCGGTCGTTCGGCCAATTGACACTCGACGAAATCTGATATGACCAAGTGGATTCTTTTGTTCGTTATCGGGATCACGTTTGAGTCAGCCGGTCTGGTGTTCCTCAAAAAGGGAATGATGGAAGTGCCCGAGGTCAGACCGCTTACAGTCTCGAAGGCCCTGAGCGTCGCGAAAGCCGCTACCACCAACATGCACATCCTGATGGGGGTCTTTTTCCAGGCTCTTTTCTTTGCTTCGTTGCTGGTGCTGATGACGCAGGCTGACATTAGCTTTCTCTGGCCGCTCACGGGACTCGGATTTGTGGTGGCTACTCTTGCCGGGATTATCTTTCTGCACGAGCAGGTTTCTTCAGTTCGCTGGGCAGGAGTGATACTAAGCATGATTGGTGCGGCGCTGATTAGCGCCAGTGGCCATCCGAAGCCAGCCGCCGCACCAACCTCACATGAGCTTTCCCAGCTCCCGCAGAAGTGACCAGACAATCCGTTTGCCGAACAAGGATTGAGCCAATGAGGAGGAGCGCGTTCAGGTTTGTTCCGCATTCGGGCGTCCTTGTCGCGCTCCTCCTCATGGCTCGTCCTCATCGTTCGGCAGGAATCACGATTATGCGTAACGTTATCTACGTTTTGGCGATGTTCGGATGCATCGCAGTGGTCCGAGCGGAGGACGGCTCGGGCACGAACACCGATAGACCGGGGAGTATTCAGGCCGCCCGCGTCATTAAGCAGTCTTGGCTTCGACCTGAACTGAATGTGGGCGCCAACGCTGTAGTCTTGGGCACAAATGCTGTAAGGCTGATTCCGTCACTGGACATCAAGGAAAGCCAATATGGGGCATACTACAAAGCCCTCCTGAGAGCGGTGGAAGGGCGGTGGATTGGCCTCCTTGAGCAGAGGGATTACGGTCACCAAAAAGCAGGAACTGTGGTGCTGGAATTCAAGCTACATCGGGATGGCCGTGTTACCGACATGAACATCGTGGATTCCACCGTGAATGAAGTGCTGTGCCTGATTTGCCAGAAGAGTGTCCTCGACCCGTGCCCGTTCGCACGATGGCCAAACGAAATGCAGCACAGCATTGGCGCCGAGCATTGCACTCTGACTCTCGCCTTCAAGTACCCACCGGATGGGGCAGCCCAAGCCAGGAAGTGACGTTCCAAGTCTTGCCGAACAATTCGATGGAGACGAACCGCCGCCCCACTTGTCCGCTCGCTACTAAGGAGAAGCTCGAACGTGCCGTTTGCGCTCCGCCTCAACTGTCGGCGGTGGTCGGTCACCTCGAACGTTCGTTGCGAGCACCCTGAACTGCGGACGTGTGAACTGTCCAATCGCGTAAGAAGAGGATTAGCGTCATTGGGAGAAGCTTCAGCTTGATAGAGTTGCTCGTGGTAATCGCGATGATAGGGTGCTTGGCTACGTTGTTGCTCCCTGCGCTGTTCCGAGCCAGATAGGGGTCAGCCACGTTTCCTGCCTGCTCTACCGGAACGGGCGGAACGCAGACCGACTGGCAAACCCAAGTGGAGGCGGGGAGAGTGAAAATGAGTGGTTCTTTACGTACAATAGTGACCCCTTTACGGCTCAATCCTTGGCTGGTCGGTCGCCCGAAATCGGAATGCCTGGTCGTCCGCCCATTTCCTTCCAAGGTTGGCCTGCCTTGTCATTTGACATCGCGGCTTCCGTTGAATAGAACGACGCCATGATGAGCGGGGCCAAAAATCAGTTTCCCCTGCACCCCCCGGAGCCCAGCCTTGGCGGGCGCACGAGAATGCCAGCGTGCCAATGAAGAGACACCGGACTGTGGGCGCTGGCCTGGGCTTGGTCCTTATTTTGGCACTCACGCTTCTGCTCAAGCTGGCCAATCATTCGCCGGTTCGCATCCTGTGGAGCATTGCCGCTCTGGGAACGGGTGAGAGACTGGCGGTTGGCCCGGACGGGACCATTTACCAAGCGGGCTTTGGCTTTCTCCGCGCATACGACACCAACGGACACCTGCGTTGGACTTTGCCCAGAGGTATATGGGCCAATTCGGCCCCCGCAGTCGGGCAGGACGGCACGATTTACCTGCGCGAGGCCATAGCGCGGTTCACCGACGGTATCGCCGGAACCAACTCCGGGCTGTTGGCGTTGCACCCGGACGGCTCGGTGAAGTGGCGATTTCCGATGCCCCACATTTGTGACTTCGAGGGGCTTCCGACGGGCATGGCGTTCGCTTTGGACAATTGGGATACGGTCTATTTCATCACCGCGTCCGGTTTCTTTACTCCCAAGAGCCTGATGGCGGTGAGCAAGGACGGGCGCGAGTTGTGGCATTTTGATTCGACCAACAATTGGGTGGCTCCTCTGGAGGTCGCTCCCGGCGATGCGGTTCTGTTTCATTCGAGCGATGGGACCAATCGGTGCTTCCTCCGGTTCGGCACGGACGGCCAGGCCGGCGACTTGCGGCCGCAACAGGATACGGAGGACATGGCATTCACCACCGACTGGGAGGGCGTGGTTTACCTGCCTGGGATGAAGGGCGCCACGATGACGGCGCTGAACCCGGACGGGAGCCTGCGCTGGGCGTATCGCAGTGCGTTTCGCGGTGTTTCGGTGCCGACTATCGCGGTGGATGGCAGCCTGTACTTCACAGCGGCGATCAAAGGCCGCCGGGATGCGTTTCTCGTCGCCCTCACCAGGAACGGCAAAAAGAAATGGGAATTCCGGCTGGGGCCTCACTGGAACTGTGACCCTCCTACCGTAGCAGCGGACGGAACATTGTTCGTGGTGTCATCGGATCCCAAGCTCACGGCCCTAAACCCGGACGGGACGCTGCGCTGGGTCTTCAAGCCGCAGCGCCGGTTCTCGAAACGGGTGCCGACTAACTGGAGGCAGTTCAAGCAGGTCTTGAGTGAGGACCTCGGGAACGGCATGAACGTGTTCGTAACGCAACCAGCGCTTACGGCTGACGGCGTCCTGTACGTAGGCTTCGGCAGCCCCTACGACAGGCTCTACGCGTTGAATGTAGGCGTTGGCCTGGCAACCAACAGCCCCTGGCCTATGGAGGTGGGCAACCCAAGGCTGACCTGGAGTGTCGCAGGCCGGCACGCGGCACTGCCGTAGCCTTCCGGCCAGGTCTCTACCGATCGGGTGGACTGGAGGAAGGGGTCACCCATTAGAGCACTCCGCAACAGAAAAAACGTTGCCCTCCCCGGTTTTCTTTAACCGGTTCTTGCCGAGGCTTTGAACTTCGTTTTGCCGGCTCTACTCGAGCCTGCGTTTTCATTTGTTTTTGAGCCCGAACCGTTCGCCAGTCATTGCCGGCGAGGCGATCCGTTCAGTCATCCTCCAGCCAGCTGCTCACCTCTCGAACGGAGCCATGAAGTTCCTGGTGGACCATCAGTTGCCGCCGGCGCTGGCCCGGTTCATTGCCACACAAGGCCAATCTGGGCCGCAACCACGATTTCCGTTACCAACGATGCCAACCCTGTCCGTAGCCACACCCGACATGCGCTGGATAGTAGTGCCAGCAGCCGGGAACCCAGAGGCGGCCGTAACCGCTGACCGACCAATAGCCCGGTGCCCAGACATAACCCGGGGCCGGATAGGCCGGAGTTGTCACCACCACTGACGGCACGGCGACAACTGGCGCAGTCGCAACAACCGGCGCAACGGGGGCCGTCACCACGACGGGTACTGGGAGCGGCAGACCGAAGGAAAAGCCGATACAAACTCCGGCATGGGCGGAAAAGGTTCCCGCACCGATCACGGCAGCCATGAGAAGCAATTTGGTTTTCATAAGTCTCAGTTTCTTAATGTCTTTCCACTGAATCCCCGGACTTCGCCCGAGGGCTTCATGGGCCTATACGGTTCATGCCGCGGAATCTTGCAGAAGAATTGCAAGTTCTTGAATGCCCGCCGCGCGATAATTTACGCCGAGAACATCAAGGATCCTTTACAGGTCATGCTCAGCGCGCCTGGCGCACGCGGATGGTGAACTTCTTCGCCAGGTTGTTCATCGACGTGAAGGTGGCGTCTTCGGTGGTGCTCCCCGTCAGGATGACCATTTGGAAGGGCGTCTCGTCGCCAGTCAGGAAGCCGTTCTGGTCCTTGAAGACGCAATTGGCCTGGACCTCGAGGCGGCGATTCTCCCGGTTGCGCAGGTGGACCACGACCTGCAGCCGGCCATCGGGGAGGGTTTGTTCCTGGAGGCCCGTGTAGGTGACTGAGTATTGGACGCCCGGATCGAGTAAGACCACCGGTTCCCGGGTTTCGTAGGCCGGCGTCTGGGACCATTCCGGCAGGTAAGGTCCTTTGTCGTGCGTGCTGCAACCAGTTGCCAGCAGGGCCGTCCCGCCGGCGGTGAGGAGTGATAGGAGTGCTTTGTTCATAAATGATTTGAGCTTACCGATACGCCGCGTCTTCGAGGCCCTGCTTCTTCATCTCCGCCGAATCCTCCCACACAATTGCGCTGGTCCGAGCGTCAATGAGATGGAAATCATACAAGATGTAATCGCTAGTGCCCGCCGCTGTGCGCGTGGACAGCCCTTGTAGCGCGCCGGTCAGGAAATAATCGGCGCCTCTGAACTCCTGGATGCCAGGATCGGAACTCGCCGTCACCTGACCTTCGCGTTTCCGGTTCCGCTCCTTCTCCAGCGCTTCCATTTGGTGCCGCGCCAGGAATATCACCTTGCCGGCCGCCTTGGAGTTGAGTTGGGCCCGGATGCGCGTCAGGAAGATGTCCTTGTTGATAGGAAAGCGCGTCTGGTTGTCCACCGGATCGAGCACGATGGTCGGCGGTGTCCCCGCGTTGGCAATCTGGGGAATACCCAGGATGCTCCGCGCCATCTTGTCGGCTACCGTGACCAGGTCTTGGGACTCGATACCGGTGCCGGCCACGAAGCCCTGCTCGTCGGCGTTCATGTGGGTTACTGGCACGCCCGCGGGGTTCTTCACCCCGCTGGAGGCGCAACCGGACAACAGCGCGAGCACTGCCGCGCTCGAAATCAGAACACTGATTCTGGCTGTGAAGGTAACGACACCAGCCGTGTTTGCTTTAAGGACTAACGGTTTGTGGTTTTTCATATCGCTTCCGCTATCGAGTGTTAACATATCGGTTACACGGCTTTCACCACCCCCAAGGGCAACCTCTCGGATGACTAGTGCTTCTTTGCCGGCCGCAGGGGAATTGCCGGATTACCTCTTTCCCTCTCCCGGATTCGGTTGATGGACCGTGGGGGACGTTCTTATTGCATTCTGTTTCGTGCCGGGCTTGAAGCTTTGGATGTCCTCCTTGCGGGCCAGGACGTTGCGTTGCTCCTCCTGATGCCGGACTTCATGCGCGGGCTTGACTTCCCGGATCTCGTGGTGTGTGCGCTCCGCCACAATCTCGCGCTTCACTCCTTCATTGACAAACCGGCCGCGATCCATGCGGTAGTGGCATTCGACCACGCTTCGGCCAAAAACGAAAGCGACACGGTCATGCGGCACAATGAAGGGGCGAAAATCGTGCGCCCAAAAGTGGTCGTAGGCCACAAAGGTGAAAAACGCGGAGCCCAGGCCAAAATCAAACTCAAAGCCAACGTGAGCACCCCGAAAGACCCAGCCGCCATTGACGAACACTGCTCCAAAAGGCAATGGCGCCCAACCGATGTACCCATCCACATCGTCATGGCGCCAGATAACCCAGGCAGGCGCATACTCGTAGGCCGGTATCCAAACCCAGCCACTGGCGGTGAACGCCCAGCGGCCATAGTGAAACGCGATGTCACCCCACGGATAATCGGACTGCCAATACCAGCCGGCATCGGTGTATTCCCAGTGACCTCCATCATAATAAGGCCGCCAGCCGGCGTACACCGCCGGTTGCCAGCAAAGGCCGTACCCGGGGAGTTCAATCCAGGTTCCGTATGGCGTCAGTTGAGACTGAAAATACTCCAGTGTGGGTGTGGCCGGCATGACGGGTTGTCCAAGGGCCACTGGCGCTGCCGACGGGGCGGCCACGACGGGTGTCGCAGGAATCAACTGGACTGACTGCCAATTGGCGTAGGCCGGTCCGTCGCGGTTCGCCAAGACGACATAAAATGGCCCGGTCCCCACCGACAACCCAGCGAGCGCGCCTCGCCTCAGCCCGGCGCTGTCCACAAGGACCACCGACGCCAAGCCATCCGCGCCAACCGTCATCTGGATGGTGTACATGACACGTGGCTCCGGAAATTCAAAAACCTTGGTGCCCAAAGCCGAGATGATGCCGGTTCCGGTATAGTTCACCCAGACGCCATGCTCGGGCGAGGGCGCGCTGCCCAAAGGGAGCCTCATGCCGCCGAAGATTCCATGGCCGCCTCCCCCGATGCCGACGACCGGGCCGGCATGCCCACGGCCACCCAAGTGTCCGGCAAGGCTCAACCACTGACGCAGATCGCCGCTCACCAAGTAGAGCTCAAATGGAATGCCGATGTCCTGCTGGCCCGAGACCGCAGCGGTCAGGGTAAAGGGCGCCATGTAGCTGGCTGTGGACTGGATGCCGGTGAATCGGCCGGGACCATTGGCGCCGGACATCTGCAGCCCGCTCGGCCCGAAGACCATTAGCGGCACGGTGCCAGCCGAGCCGTTGACTGACGCCAACAGGGGCACAAGACTCGATTGCACCGTCCAAAGGGCCATGTTCAATCCGGGATCGGTGAAGAGATTGTCCTGGAACCCCGGCGCGGCCTGTGCCGCCGGTGGCGGAACAGACGCTGGACCGGGTACATACGGTGCTGCTGGAGCGGGCGCAAAGGCCGGAGCGGTTGGCGCCACGGGGGTGGGTGCAACCGCCGGCGCAACGGGCACGGCCGGCGCTGAAACCGCAGGCGTCACCGTCGTGTTCCCTGGACTGGCGGCGTCCAAAGGCGGGGGCTCAACCATTGCTGGCATCTGCTGGGCCGCGGGTTGCGTCTGAGCGCCGGCGGGTGGGGAGGAGCCGCCCTCGGCCTTGCCTTGCAGCAAGGCGACAAGGATGTTTTGGGAAATGCCGGCATTGCTCAGATAGATAATCTGGTCGGCCGTCAGGTTGCAGGAGAGCCCGTCCTGCTTGATCTTGGCGACGATGATATCCTCTTTCATGCCGGCCCGGACAAGTTTGAGCACTTCGGATACCCCTGGCGGCAGGCCGGCGGGTACGGCTGGTTGGTTTGCAAGCGCAGCCGGAGAATTGGTTTGCTGTTGGGCGCTGCAACGGTCAGTCGGCTGCCAGGCAATCCAGGCTGCACCGAGGCAGAGGACAGCGACACTTCTGCTCACTTTAAGAACTGATAACGTATTGGTTTTCACAGATTTACGTTTTGTTGACTGTTACAGGCTTCATGCTCAGCGCCGCGCCCGCCTCGCCTTCTTCCTCTTGTGGCGAGCCGAGGCTTACGCGGCTTCATCGGCCAATACGGGAGAGGAGCCGAGATCTTGCAGAGCCGTGCGAACTTACGGAAATCGCTCATTTGCCCTCCAATAAGGCTTTGATGACGGCCTCAGGAACTTTGTTCGTCTTGAGGTAGAGAATTTGGTCATACGTGAGGTTGTAGGAAGCGCCGTCGCGCCTGACCTTTGCCAGGATGACGCCTTCTCCGACACCATAGCGGGCCAAGTTGACACAATCTTCCGCTCCACGCGGCAGGCTGATCATGGGAGGTTGAATGTTTTGCACCGGACCCTCGATGACAGAAGACACCACGTTGGTTGCGGGGAATCGAGCACCGACAACCTCTCCAACCCAGCCCCGCAAGGGAGTGACCCTGCCTGATGGCGTGATTTTCCGTATTATTCCATTGCCAGTGTCCGCCACATAGAGGTCGCCCGTGGCGGCATCCACGGCGATCCCCTGGGGGTTGTTAAACGACGCGTTTGTGCCCGCTCCATCGGCCCTGCCAGCTTGGCCGACCTTTCCAGCCAGAGTGACCACGTCACCAGCGGGGGTGATTTTCCGGATGGCGTGGTTGCCGGTGTCGGCCACATAGACGTTGGCGGCCTTGTCCACGGCCACGCCCAATGGCCCGCAGAAGCTCGCCTTGCGCCCGGGGCCGTCGGCGCTGCCCGGCTTGGTTGAGCCAGCCAGGGTCGTGGTCATGCCGTCACGCGAGACTTTCCGTATGCTGTTGTTGGAAACGTCGGCCACATAGACATTGCCCGCAGCGTCCACTGCAATTCCCTTCTCCCGGTCGCTGAACCTGGCGTGGCCAATGGCCCCGTCGTCGTTGCCTGCGTGGCCTTCGGTCCCCGCGATGGTGCTCACCACCGCATTGGGAGTAGTCCTTCGTATGGTGTAGCGGTCCGCGACATAGACATTGCCTGCTTCATCCACGGCGAGGCCTGAGGGAAGGTCAAACTGCGCCGTGCCGGCGGGGCCGTTTGCGGTTCCCGGGTTTAGGACGCTCCCCGCCCAAAGCTTGACCAGGCTGTCGGGCGTCACCTTTCGTATGATGCAGGAGTCAGCCACATAAAGGTTGCCCGCCTGATCTGCAACGATGCCGCGTGGGATGGCAAACTGGGCATTAGTACCGATGCCATCGGTAAGGCCGGGGTAGCCGGGTTTGCCGGCCAGGTCCATGGTGAAACCATCCGCCCTGGTTTTGGAAATCGTGTAATCCCCCCTGTTCGCAACATATATGTTGCCGTGCTTATCCACGGCGACCGCGCCGGGACTGTTAAAGGTAAGGGTGCCGGGCCGAGGCGTGCGCAGCCGACTCACGACGGCAACCACCGCCAGGATGGCAGCAATACAGCCAACGGTTAACGCCACCTTGAATCTTCGAAGCCGCATGAGCGTAACTCGCATCCTGCTCCTGACCCCATGCGGTCCCTCGGGCGGCCTGCCCTGCTTGATCCGCTGCAAATCCGCCAGCACATCGGCCATGTCGGCGTACCGATCCCTGAGCTGTCGAGCCATAGCGCCTCGGGCCACCTCCGCGAGATCCGGGTTCGCCTTGGGATTGAGTGTAGCAATGGGTGTCGGCGGCCCGGTGAGGATTTGCTCTCGGATTTGCTTGGCGGTGCCTTTGTAGGGCGGCTCGCCTGTCAGCATCTCGTACAGCAGCGCGCCGAAACCGTAAATGTCGCAGCGCGTGTCCTCCGCGTCACCGGCCGCGACGGCTGGCGACATGTAGGCGGCGGTGCCCTCGCATTGGGAATACTCCACGTCCACGACCGTGTCGTTGAAGAGGGTTCGAGCGAGTCCGAAATCAGCCAGGCGAGCCTGGCCCTCTGCGCCGAGGAGGATATTGGCTGGTTTGAGGTCCCGGTGGATGATCCCGCGTCGGTGCGCGAATTGCAGTCCCTCGGCAACCTGCAAGGCGATATCCAAGATGGTTTCCGCATCCAGAGGGCGCCCTGGCCGGATCTGGTCTGCGAGGCTGCCTCTTTCAAAATAGGGCATGACGAAATAAGGCCCTTGTGGCCGGTCGGACACTTCCAGTACGGGCACCACATTGGGGTGTCGCAGGCGCTTTAGATGGCCCGCCTCCTTGATAAAGCGATGCACGGCTTGAGGATTCACCACCAGGTCGGACCTGATCAGCTTGATCCCAACTTCCTGGCCGACCGCGGTATCCCGCCCCAGCACAACAAGGCCCATTCCTCCACCACCAAGGATGCGCAGGATCTCAAAGCGATCGAGAATGGCCAAGACTCCTGGACGCGGCGGAGGGGAGAGCATCTGCTGGGCGATCAGTTCGCCAATCGGTCCGGTAAAGGATGAAGCCGGGGGGACGAACACAGGTTGCGCCGGCTTTGAGGGGTCCTGGCTCATGACACCGTGTCGGCCCGCCCGCCATGGTCTGCCATTTTCTTCAGCGCCTGGCCAAGCAACTTGCGTGTGTCGGCGTCCAGCCAGGCCAGCCTTTTTGCCCAGAGAAGGCCCTGTTTAACGTCTGCATCGCTCAAGTGTGTGATGCGGGTGCCCAGCCGGACAAGTGCCGCGGCGATGCTCGTGTAATAGAGCACAGCGGCAATTTCTCTCGGCAGGCAACTCTCTGGATGATCCATATTCGCCTTGGCAAAGTCCTTCACCAGTTCCAGGACCTCGACGGGCGGAGAAGGGTGGCGGAAGAGGTCGGCAAAGCTGCGCAAAACCAAACTCTGGGCCTGGCTCAGGCGCTTCAGCCGCGCCGCCGTGCGGGGGTCAAAACCTCCAAGGTCCACAAGCACCGGAGCGGACATCTGGTGCCGGAAAATTGCCGCCAATTCGTCGGTGCGCCAAAGTCCGTCACGTTCCCGGCCCGCCGCCATCAGGGCCGCAAGCTTGTTGACGGGGCTCTTGGATACCGCGCTGGCAGAGTCAAATTCGGACATAACAACGCCATTACCTGTTACGGGGCGCGTCTCTGGATCTTGCATACTTTAGCTTTCCTCAACCCCGTCTGGCCAGACCTGCCAGGAACTCCTCAAGCGCCTGGACCTCAGCCGCCGTGGCGGCGTCTTGTTCCGCGTATTCCCTGACTACCCTGTTCAGGTGCGCCTTGAAAATGCGTTTCGCGCTTAAGAGCGTGTTGGAGGCCTCGGTCGGCGACTTCAGCCCGAAGCGCTTAACTAAGTGATCATAAGGCACCTCGGCCGCATCATTGAGGATCGGTTCCAACACGCGGATGCGAAACACTTCCCAGATATAACTGCGCCGGGGTTGGTCTTCGTTGGGGTTCTTGCAATCGGCCTCCATCCGCCGCAGCGTTTCGGCAAGCACGGTTCGCACCCACGCCAGGTCGAACTGTTCCGAGGGCGCATCGGGTCCAGGCATTTCCGCCTCGGCCTCCTCCAGCGACACGGGACAGTTCTTCACCTCCGACCGGTTCAGGCGATCCAGAACAAAGTTCCGCAGGCTCGTCTTCAGGAAGTTACGGAATTGACCACGGTCCCGGTTCGCGCGTTGCAGCCATCCATTCTTGAGTATCTTGTCCTCGGCAAAATCCTGCAGGATCACCTCAGCCTCATGCTTCAATCCAGGGAATGCCGCTATGAAGAATATCTTCAAGGGGCCGGAATATTGCCGGATGAGCCAGTCAAGGCACGCTTCGTCTCCTTCCGCCGCCTTGCCCAGTCTACTCCAATCCGTTGGCGGCCCAAAAACCGAACTGGCTGTTTGATCGGAAGCCATGGCTACGGATTAAGCGTAGAGTGGACTTGCTTCAGTTGCAATCGGGGAAGCGCGCGGCTGGGGCATGAACTCCCTCTGAAGGAGGTTGAGCCCAAAACTGCCTGCCTAAGCTTCCTTTCCTCAACGATCTCGCGCGTTGCCGTGGCCCGACGGTTTCTGAACCAACCGAAAGGCCGGGCGGTGCACTGCGTCTCGTGAAAAGGCACAGCTCCAGTCGTTGGACGCAGCCGTAGAGGTTGGAGCAGGGGTGTCAACGTGAACCTGTCAGGACATTCTCCATTAGACAGGCTGGGCGGCGCCCGGTATCCTCAACCCGCACAAATGACTTCCAGCGGCACAGAGACGCCGCGAGTGCCGGCGGGCTGCTTCCTCACCACGCATTGGTCGGTGGTGGTGACGGCGGGGAGTAACGACACTCCGCTCGCCCAGGCGGCGCTGGAGAAGCTCTGCCGCGCTTATTGGTATCCCCTCTACGCTTACGTGCGGCGTCGCGGTCATTCGGTCGAGGATGCGCAGGACCTGACCCAGGAGTTCTTCGCGCGGGTGCTCGAACGCCACTGGCTGGCCCGCGCTGACCAGGCCAAGGGCCGTTTTCGCACTTTCCTGCTGACCGCGATGGAGAGGTTCCTGGCCAACGAGTGGGACAAGGTCCGCGCCCTCAAACGGGGCGGCGGGCAGAGCCACATTCCGCTTCAACTCGATACGGCGGAGACGCGCTATGGGGTCGAGCCAGTGGACACTCAAACGCCCGAGCAGGCCTTCGAATACCGGTGGGCGCTGGCGCTGCTGGATGAGGTCGTCGGCCAACTCGAAGCGGAGTTCCGCGCCCGGGATCAGGCCGATTTGTTTGCCACCCTCAAGCCCTGCTTGGTGGGCGATCGCGCCTCGCAACCCTACACCGAGCTTGCGGCCAGGCTGGGCGTGGTGGAGGGAACGGTCAAGGTGGCGGTGCACCGCTTGCGCCAGCGGTATCGGGTGCTGCTCCGGGCGGAGATCGCCAATACCGTGGCCTCGCCCGGCGAAGTGGATGCTGAAATGCACCACCTGTTTAACGTGCTGGCCTCAGCGCGATAAGACTGCCCAGGAATAGACGATCTCGCACGCCAGAGCCGTACTCAGGAGCCGGTCTTGTGATAGTTGGGATACGGTGGCCGCCGCGGTGTTGGCGGAGGGTTCTTTCTGAGTAAGTCCAGCACGACCTCGATGGCCTTCTCCAACTGAGGATCGTGTCCCTGGCGCACGAGCTGGGGATCGTATTCCACCTCGACATCCGGCGCCACCCCATGATTCTCGATCTCCCAGGTTCCGTTGGTGGTGTAGAAGGCAAGGTCGGGCGTGCCGACAAATCCCCCATCCATCAGATCGCGCGGATTAGTGTAGTGGCCCACCAGCCCGCCCCAGGTTCTTTGCCCGACCAGCGGCCCGATGCCGGTCTGGCGAAACATGAATGGGAGCCAATCGCCGCCCGAGCCCGCCATTTCGTTGATGATCATCACCTTGGGCCCGAAGATGGCCTCGAGCGGCGAGGTAATGTCCCGGCCCTCGCGGAGAGTCCAGTAACTCAGAAGGGGCCGGCGCAAGTAGTCAATAATGTAGTCGGCGATGTCGCCGCCGCCATTGAACCGCTCGTCAATGATGGCAGCCTCTTTGCCGACTTGAGCGAAGTAGTAACGGTTGAAATTGCCATACCCGCCGGCGTAGGTGTCGGGCAGGTACACGTAGGCGACGCGGCCCGCGGTCAGCTCATCCACCCGGCGCCGGTTCCCTTCGATCCACGCCAGGTTGCGCAAGGGGATCTCGTCCTCCACCGGCACCACCGTGACTTCGCGGGATTCCTTGCCATCAGCACGGGGACCCACTCTGAGGACGACGGCCTTGCCGGCGGTTTCCTCGAAGAAACTATAGAGGTTGGCTTGAGAGGTGAGTTCACGCCCGTTTACGGCCAACAGGTATTCGCCGGCCACCACATTGACGCCCGGCTGCGTTAGTGGCGCCCGTAACTTGGGATTCCAGTTCTCGCCGCTATACACGCGGGCGAACTGGTATCTGCCGTTGTCAATTCGGTAGTCGGCCCCGAGCAACCCGCCTTTGACTGACTTGGGTTCGGGCACGTCGCCGCCTCCCACAAACATGTGTCCCACGGTGAGTTCACCCAGCATTTCCTGGAACAAATAGTTCAAGTCCGCGCGGCTGCAGATGTTTTCCAGGTAGGGCTGGTAGCGTTTCTTGATGGCTTCCAAATCCAGGCCGTGCAAGCCCGGGTCGTAGAGGAAGTCGCGTTCCTCGCGCCAGACCTGGGAGTACATGTGTTTCCACTCCGCGCGGGGATCCACATAAACCTCCATCGCCTCGAGTTTCAGCGGCCCGCCTTCACCCGGCTTGGGCGGTCCTTCGGGAGCCTTTTCTGCCGGCGCAATGGTCCACTGGTCCTTGCGCCGAAAAAGCATTTTCTCGCCGTTGAACGATAACTCGAAGGCGTTCACCTCGCTGAGGATTTTCTCGGTCTTGCGTGTTTTCAGGTCAAACTTGTGGACCGTGAGAGCCGGGGAATCGTCCTCGCGTTCGACAAGCTCCACCAGAGGGCCCTCGACCAAAAACACGACGCCGGTCTTGCCCGCCGTTAGGGCCTGATAGTTCCCAGCGGGGATGGGCAGAGCCAGAATGCGTTGGCTGATGTTGTCAAAGTCAATCCTGACGGGGACCGGTTCTTGGTCCTTCGCTTTCTTATTCTTCTTGTCCTTGGCCTTCGCCTTTTCGGCTGTTTTGGGCTCAGGCGGCTTTTCCTCATCGCTTTCGGGCGCCAGGGGGGACGGAAGATCCTTCTTGAGCACCGCAACGTAAACGCTGCGAGTCACGGGACGATTCAGGCTGGACATATCCAGCCAGCCGGTGTTCAGCCCGATATCCGTGCTCGCCGTGAAGTAAAGATACTTCCCTTCCTTGTCGAAGGCCGGGAGCGTTGCGTCGCTCATCCCGTCGGTGACTTGGTGGTTCTCCCCTTGCTCGAGCGAGTGAATGAAAACAGCGTGCAGATGGTTGCGGAGTTGCTTGGTGTAAGCCAGCCAGCGGCTGTCCGGCGACCAGACCGGGTTGAGCGACTGAAAGGGCCCGGCGTAGGTGTCCGTGTCTACGCGCACGGGCTTCTTCTTGTCGAGGTCCACATACCACACCTGCAGCCGTTTGTCCGTGTAAGCGATCTTCTTCCCGTCGGGAGACCAGCGCGGCGAGTAGTAGAACGTCGGCGAGTTCCCGAGGGCAACCTTCCGCACTTCACCCAACCCGCTCTGGTCCCGGATGTGGAGTGCGTACTCGCCCGACTCATCCGACAGGTAGGCGATGGATTTGCCGTCCGGCGACCAGGCGGGGTCCCGCTCGACGGCGTCAGGCGTCCGGGTCAGATTCCTAATATCACCTTTCTCGGCGGGCACGGTAAGGATTTCACCTCGAGCGGCAAAGACCGCCCGGGCCCCGGTCGGCGAAAGGGCGGCGGATCGGATTCGCTTGGGCTCGATTTTTTGGAAGTGCGGCCTGACTTCCGGCAGATCGCCCAGCACGCGGACATCCAGTTTCTGGTCCTGGCCCGAGGTCAGATCCAGCAGGTGCAGCGAACCGAACTGCTCATAGACGATCCCGCCGGGCCCAGCCGAGGCTGACTTGATGTCGAACCCGTCGTTATGTACCACCTCCTTGACTTGCTTCGACCTCGAGTCGTAGGCAAAGAGCGTGACCGGCCCGCGGCGGTCCGAGAGAAAGTAGATCGTGTCACCCACCCACATTGGGTTAAAGTCGTTCGAGTTGTCGCGCGGGACCTTCGCTTCGACGCTCGAATCAGACAGGTTCGCGATCCAGACCGGCAGGGTCTGGCCGCCCCGGTAACGTTTCCATGCCGGCTGCCACTGCTGGATTGGCACATAGGCCAGGCGGGCACCATCTGGGGAATAGGAGCCTGCCACCGCGCGCGGCAGCGGAACTTCGGTTGGGAAGGAACCATTGATGGCGATGGTAAATAGCCGCGGTGCGCTCCAGGTGAAACTCGAGCGCCAGGACCGGAAGAGCACGCGCTGGCCATCCGGGGTCCAGCCCACTGCGAAGTCGGGGCCGGGATGATAAGTGAGCCGGCGCGGCACACCTCCCGAGGCCGGCACCAGATAAACGTCCTGATTGCCATCGTACTCGGCCGTGAACGCGACCCACGCCCCATCGGGGGAGAAGTGGGGTCCCCACTCATGGCCCCCGGTCGTGAGCCGTCTCGCGTCACCCCCTTGGCGGCCCACGATCCACAAGTTGCCCGCGAAGTTGAACACGATCTGGGTGCGACTGAGCGACGGGTCCTGCAGGAGCAAAGGCGCATCGCGGGTGCTCGGGACGGCTGGGCCCCCGTGGGCGGTCTGCAGCATCAGGAGGAGGCTCGGAATGGTCAGCTGGTTAATGAATGATCGGAGGTTCATGGAACGCAAATGCACATGGTCCAAACAAAGTTCATAGTACTGTCACCGCCAACCATCCCATTTGTATATTCCTCAGGGGCGTCCTCCAACAGAAATTAGCGTTATGAGGTGACGTATTGAAGCTTTGTCTGTAACCTCGGGTGCACGGCTGCTTAACACACGTTTGGAACAAAGTTATGGATACTGAACGTAATTGCCCATCGTGCGGGAAACCGCTCCCAGCCAACGCGCCCAAGGGCTTGTGCCCTGAGTGCCTGATGAAAGCGGGATTCGGAACCCAGGTCGCGCCGGAGCCGGGACAGCCGAACGCAACCCCTGCCTTCGTCCCGCCCACGGTGGCGGAGGTGGCCAAGCTTTTCCCCCAGTTCGAGATTCTGGAACTGCTGGGCCACGGCGGCATGGGGGCCGTCTATAAAGCCCGCCAGCCGGCACTGGACCGCCTGGTCGCTCTCAAGATTCTGCCCCCGCAGGCCAGCAGTGATTCCGGCTTTGCGGACCGGTTCACCCGCGAGGCGCGCGCCCTGGCCCGGCTTAGCCATCCCAACATCGTCGCCGTTCACGAATTCGGGCAGGCCGGGGACCTGCACTATTTCGTCATGGAGTACGTGGAAGGGCTGAACCTGCGGCAGTTGGAGCAGGCCGGCAAGCTGACACCGCGCGAGGCCTTGAAGATCATTCCCCAAATCTGCGACGCGCTCCAGTTCGCGCACGACGACGGAATCGTCCACCGCGACATCAAGCCGGAGAACGTGATGCTCGACAAGAAGGGCCGGGTGAAGATTGCCGACTTCGGGCTGGCCAGGATTCTGGGGCGCGAGCCGGAAGACCTGCGCCTGACGGGCACCAAAGATGTCATGGGCACGCCGCACTACATGGCGCCGGAGCAGATCGAGCATCCGCAGGAAGTGGACCACCGGGCGGACATCTATTCGCTGGGCGTGGTGTTCTACGAAATGCTCACCGGCGAACTGCCGATGGGCAAATTTCAGCCGCCGTCAAGAAAAGTGCACGTGGACGTGCGCTTGGACGAAGTCGTGCTGCACGCGCTGGAAAAGGAACCGGAACGGCGCTACCAGCAGGCCAGCGAGGTCAAGTCAGATGTGGAGACGATCGCGACGACATCAGCGAACGCCAAGGCGCCCCCGCCGCCACCTCCGATCTACTTGGCGGCGGCCTCACCAGGCACGCCGCCACCACCCGCCTCTTCCGCAAAACCGGTCACCCCCGGCAGCGCCAAGGTGACCATACCCGCTGTCGGCTTGATTGTGGCCGGCCTGCTGAAAGTGTTTTCCGCGCTGACCGTCGTCGTTTTGTTCGGCAACCCGCGTTCTAACTGGCTGGGAAATCTCCTGGGACACAACATCCCCGGTTTTCCGCCTCCGTTCTTTCCTTTCAGCAATCCTCTCTTCGGTTGGAGCATTGGGGTGTTCAAGGCGATTCCCGCGTTGCTGATGATCTACGGCGGCGTCCAAATGGTGCAACTGCGAAGCTACGCATGGTCCATCGCCGCCGGTATCCTGGGCATCGTTTGCTGTAGTTTCGTCGGCCTCCCTATGGGCATCTGGGCCTTGGTCGTGTTGACGAGAGCAGACGTGCGGGAAGCCTTCGCCAACCCGCCTGCTCCCCAAACGCCGCGGCCGGGCAACTGGGCATGGGTGTGGCCAACCGCAGGCGTGGTGACGCTCCTGCTGGTCCTTGGATTGGTCCTCCTCGCCCTCGTGGGAGGGGCTCAATCACTGGTCGGTTCGCATCACAGCCACGGTGGCTCCGGGACGGACTCCTACACCGCGCCGCAGGACACGACCGAAACCAATTGGCCGATCAAGGAGCCCACCATCCTGGAAACGCCAAGTCCCGGAGATCCGCAGGATGCGGGGGCGGCGGCAGGCCCTCGGGCCATCCAGCGCACGGTCAAAGCCGGCAGTGAACCGGATCTTTCCAAGTCGTTCTCCGTGGGCCGCGACGGCAAGTTGGTGATGGACGTGGACCGCGGAGGCATTCGCGTCGTGGGCGCGGACCGGGACACTGTTGACGTCCGGGTGAGCCGCAAAGTCAGGCGCGCCAGCGGTTCGGAGGCCGGCCGGATTCTGGCGGAGGAAGAACTGGTGCTGAAACAGAAGGGAAATGAAATCTCCATCAGCGCACAGGACCCACCCAGCCTTCGCGGCGGTTTGCGATGGGGCTGGACGCGGCCTGACCTGGACGCGACCTACGAAATCAGCGTGCCGCGCAAATTCGACATGCGCCTGAAGACCGCCGGCGGCGGCATCAAGGTGGCCACCGTCCAGGGTGGGGTCAACGTGCGCACCGAGGGGGGCGGCTTGAGTTTTGACGGCGTGGAAGGCAACGTGGACGGTCAAACGCAGGGTGGCGGCATCCACGCCGCCGGGTGCAAAGGTGACTTGCTGATTAAGACGGAAGGCGGCGGCATTACGGTTGAAACCTTCGCCGGTCCGTTCGTCCAGGCGAAAACCGAAGGCGGTTCTATCACCGCCGACCTTGCCACCTCACCGAAATCGGATTGTGTGTTCCATACCGACGGCGGCAACGTCACCGTCCGGATCCCGGCAACGGCGATGCTCAATCTGGACGCGCGCTCGGGAGGCGGCAGGGTCAAATCAGATCTGCCGGTGCAGGCCGAAGGCAAGAGGGATGAGGGCACGTTGCGCGGGAAGATTAACGGCGGGGGACCGTCACTGAAGCTCGAAACGGGGGGCGGCAATATCCACGTGGTGAAGCGAGCCGAGTAAGAAAGTTGGAATTGTCTTTTCGTGGAGAGTGGTCATCTTTGGTCTGTTATCGTGGAAAGCAACCTGAGATGCAGTTTAACAATATGAACCGAACTCTCTTCGCACTAACGATCCTGGCAGTGACGCTCGCTGCTTCCGCCCAGGATAAAAAGATCGTCTTCCTGGCCGGCCCGCCCAGCCACGGCCCGGGCGAGCACGAACACCGCGCGGGTTGTCTATTGCTCAAAGCGTGCCTCGACAAGGTGCCTGGCGTTGTATCGGAGGTCTATAGCAACGGCTGGCCGCAGAACCCGGAAGCGGCCTTCACCGGCGTGGCGACCCTGGTCGTTTACAGCGACGGCGGCGGCGGCCATCCGTTGCTCAGGGACGACCACCTTCAGACGGTTGGCGAACTGATGAAGAAAGGCGTGGGGCTGGCGTGCCTGCATTACGCGGTGGAACCGACGAAGGAGAAAGGCGAGAAGGAATTCCTCGATTGGATCGGCGGCTGCTTTGAGACGGACTGGTCAGTGAACCCGACCTGGCGCGCGGAGTTTAAGGTCCTGCCGACCCATGCCATCACGCGCGGAGTAGAACCGTTCAGCATCAACGACGAATGGTACTTCCACATGCGCTTCCGCGACGGCATGAAAGGCGTGCTTCCAATCCTGCAGGCGGTGCCGCCCGCCAGCACGATGGACCGGCCAAACGGGCCGCACGAAGGCAACCCGGCCGTGCGGGAGGCCGTGAAGCTCGGCGGGCCGCAGATCGTCGCTTGGGCCTGCGAACGCCCGGACGGTGGACGCGGGTTCAGCTTCACTGGCAGCCATTACCACCACAACTGGGGCAGCGACAATTTCCGGAAGCTCGTGCTGAACGCGATCCTGTGGACCGCCAAGGTCGAGGTCCCCGCTGGCGGCGTAGAGTGCAGCGTGACAGCAGCCGACCTCCGGCAAAATCTGGATAAGAAGTAACCTCAGACACTATTGAGCACGTCAACCAACTGGCGCAGCCGGCCGTAGTCTTTGCGGTTGAACTTGAAACCAATGCGCGGCAGCTCCACGTGGTCGTTGCCCTCCACCTCATCGGGCGTTGGCTCGATCCTTTTGATCGGCGCCCCGGCGTTGATGTCCGCAAAGTCCTCGTTCATCGCCTGAATGGCCGAATCGCTGGGTGCGTGCCTAAGCCGGATGACGAACAAGTCCTTCACGAAGCGGCTGGAGTGGAAGTTGCGGTAGAACCGCGTGATGATCTTCACCGCCTGGTCGGTGTCATCTGTAATCTGGTAGAGGTTAAGATCGTCCGGCGAGATCAACTCATTGCGTAGCAAGTGCTCCCGCACCTGTCTGTCCCACGTCTTCCAGTACGTGCCGCCGGTCCGGTCAATCAGCACTAGCGGCATCAACTGGCTCTTGCCCGTCTGCATGAGCGTCAACGCTTCGTATCCCTCGTCCATCGTTCCGAATCCGCCCGGAAACAGCGCGATGGCGTCCGCGTGCCGGATGAAGATCAGCTTGCGGGTGAAGAAGTACTTGAAAGTGACGAGCTTCTTGTCCTCGCGGATGACCGGGTTGGCGCTCTGTTCCCAGGGCAGGCGAATGTTGGCGCCGAAGCTCATCCCGGGGCCGGCGCCCTCGTGCCCTGCCTGCATGATGCCCGGGCCTGCGCCGGTGATGACCATGAAGCCCGCTTCGACGATCTTGCGGCCAAACTCAACCGCCTGCTGGTATTCCGGCCGCGTCGGCTGAGTGCGGGCGGAACCAAACATGCTCACTTTGCGCACCTGCGCGTAGGGCGCGAAGAGCTTGAAGGCATAACGCAACTCCCGCAGCGCCGTCTGGATGACGCGCACGTCCCCGCTGTCCTTCACGTCCGTCAACAGCTTAAGGGCATTGTCAATGATATCGGCGACGCTCTCCTCATTGTGTCCGCCGCCCTTGTAATCAATCAGTGCCTGGATGTGCCGCTTGAGCTCTGGGTCCATGGGTGGCTTGTCTGCCTTTTTCACAGTGCTGAGGATAATGCATCGTCGCTTGAAAGCAAACGCGTGCGCGGAGTGCGCTTTCTATGGACCTTTCCCTCGTAACGGCGGCTCGGCAGAGCGCCGCTGTCTCGGGTTCCAGAAGTTAGCGGCGCTCTGCCGAGACGCCGCTACTCCCGAATCCAGCGGAGATTCCCAAACTTAGAAATGCCGCAGGATTTCCTTCCGCTCCACCTTCGTCAGGTCAGCCCGAACGTTCTTCTCGATCTTTGCCCGCACCTGCGGCTCGAGTTCTTCCAGCAACTGGTGATTGATCTCGCGGCTGGCGGCCAGCAGGCAACGCTCGACGTCCTTGCCTCGCACCAGCACGTTGAGCCGCTGGGCAAGCTGCCGCACCAGGCGCTTGCGCGATTCCAGCTCGATATTGTGGCGCTCCCCGTCCGACATTGCCCCAGTCGTGCTCGGCGCGCTCGTCCGGCGCGGAAAGCGGCCGGCCAAATCCGTCACCTTGTCCCCCAGTTTCCCGTGGGCGTCGGCGTTGGTGAATTCCTCCACCAACTCAAGCCGTGGCGATTTATTCGGCTGGTGATTTTCCAGTCGGAAGGCTCTGAAACAACCTAGATCGGCAACCACAACTAAAGTGTTCTTCATAGTTTTGCTGCGGTATTGAGTCGAACCGGCCAGCCTTTTGGCTAAACCCGTCCCACTTTTTAAACTAGCACAGGTTGCCTGGATGCGCCTGCACAAATGCCAAAATCACCTGCGGTTGACCCCACCCCTTCCCTGTATCGCGTTCGTGTCACGTTCGTTGACACTCCCCGGCGCCGCTGTTACCTTCCGCCTTCTTTAAGACGCTGCATGGATTACAAGAGCACATTGAACCTGCCGCAAACCGATTTCCCGATGAAGGCGGACCTGGTGACGCGGGAACCGGCGCGACTGAAACAGTGGGAGGCCGCCGGCCTTTATGCCGCCATCCAGGCCCAGCGCGCCGGCGCCGAGGAGTATGTCCTGCACGACGGCCCGCCCTTCGCCAACGGGGACGTCCACATCGGCAACGCCCTGAACAAGATTCTCAAAGACATCATCGTCAGATACAAGACGCTGCGCGGTTTCAGGGCACCCTATGTCCCGGGCTGGGACTGCCACGGCCTGCCCATCGAATTCAAAGTCACCCAGAACATGCGCAAAGCAGGCGATACGGCCTCGGATGCGGCCACCATCCGCAAGGCCTGCGATGCCTATGCGCGGAAGTACATTGATATCCAGCGCGTCCAGTTTAAGCGGCTCGGCGTGCTGGGCGATTGGGACAACCCTTATCTGACGCTGACCAAAGACTACGAGGCGGAAGAACTGCGCCTGTTCGCCAACATTGTAGAGCAGCGGTTTGTCTATCGCGGCAAGAAGCCGGTCTATTGGAGCATTCCCTGCCGCACCGCGCTGGCCGAAGCCGAAGTGGAATATAAGGACCACGTCAGCCAGAGCGTGTATGTGAAGTTTCCCCTGGTCGGGCATCCCGGCACCTCCGTCGTGATCTGGACCACGACGCCCTGGACACTGCCGGCGAACCTGGCCGTGGCCTACAACTCCACATTCAGTTACTCGCTCGTGCTGGTCGGCCAGGAGCAATACATCGTTTCCGCCCTCCTGCTCCCGACGGTCGCCGAGAATTGCGGCTGGCGGGATTATCAAATCGTCCGCAGCCTCGACGGCGGGCACCTGAGCCAGATCGCCTACCAGCATCCCTTCTGCAACCGCACCGGGAAATTCTACGCCGGCGACAGCTTCGTGGACAACGTCACCGGCACCGGATTCGTGCACTGCGCACCCGGCCATGGTATGGACGACTACCACCTCGGCATGGAGCATGGCTTGCCCATCTATTCGCCGGTGGACGATGACGGGAAGCTCACTCTCACCAGCGACCTGCCGAAAGAGCAGCAGATGCCGACCGAAATGCTCGGCAAGGCCATCCTGGAAAAGCATGGCCGGAGCGATGCGAACGAAGCCGTCTTGCACGAACTGCGCGTCCGCAAAGCGCTCCTGCATCAGGAGAACTACCATCACAGTTATCCACATTGCTGGCGCAGCAAGACCCCCATCATCTTCCGTGCGATGGACCAGTGGTTCATTGAGGTGGACCATGCGAAGTTCCGCGAGCAGGCGCTGGAGGAGATCAACCGTGTCAACTGGGTGCCCGATTGGGGCAAGAGCCGGATCGAAGCCGCCGTCAAAGGCCGTCCCGACTGGTGCATCTCGCGCCAGCGCACCTGGGGTGTGCCAATCCCCGCCTTCTACGACGCGCAAGGCAACCCCATCCTCGACGCGCAAATCGTCCGTAACGCCGCCACGTTGTTCGAGCAGCACGGCTCGAATGCCTGGTTTGAAAAGTCCACCGCCGAACTCTGGACTGCGCTCAAACCCGCCGACTGGAAAGGCCCCGAAGCCGCCGCTAAATCCAATGACACCCTGGACGTCTGGATTGACTCAGGCTCGTCCTCGCGCTCCGTGCTCATGCGCCGCCCCGAACTCCAGCACGCACCACGCACCACGCACCACGCATCAGCATCCCCCTCTGCCCCCGCCTGGCAGGCCGACATGTACCTGGAGGGCAGCGACCAGCATCGCGGCTGGTTCCAGTCTTCCCTGCTCCTCTCCTTGGCCGGCAACGGCGCGGCGCCCTACAAAACCGTGCTGACCCACGGCTTCATGGTGGACGCCGACCGCGAGAAGATTTCCAAGAGCAAGCAGACGCAAGGCGGCTACGAGAAGCCCCAGACAGCAGACGTGTATGTCAACAAGTGGGGTGCGGATGTCGTCCGGCTCTGGGTCGCCTCCCAGGACTTCCGCAACGACATCATCGTCAGCGAGGAGCGCATCAGCAAAGTATCCGAGACCTACCGCGTCCTGCGTAACGCCCTGCGCTACCAGCTTTCCAACCTCTACGACTTCGACCCGGCCAAACACAGCGTGCCCGACGACCAGTTGACTGGGCTCGACCGCTGGGTCCTGGGCGAGTTTACACAATTGGAGCGGGAAGTCCTGGCGGCCTACGACCGGTTCGAGTTCCACGTCGTCTATCAGAAGGTCAGCCAGTTCATCGCCGTCGAATTGTCCGCCATCTATCACGACGCGGTCAAAGATCGGCTCTATACCGACCCGGCGAACTCCCCCCGCCGGCGCTCGACCCAGACCACGCTGCACCGGATGCTGGTCAGCCTCTGCCAGATGCTGGCGCCCATCCTGGCCTTCACGACGGACGAGGCCTGGGAGTACGTGCCCGGCAAGACGGTTGATTCTGCCCACCAGCTCACTTGGCAGCCAATTGGATTCCAGCATCCCGAACCCGAGCGGGCCACCTGGAAGGCTCTGTTTGAGTTGCGCGAGCTGGCACTGCCGGAACTGGAGAAGGCCCGGCAGGCGAAACAGATCGGCAAGGCGCTGGAGGCGAAGCTCACATTTGCCGGCTCAAGTCCCGCCCTCACAGCAGCCCGGGCGCACTTGGAATCACTGCGAGAGTTGTTGAACGTCTCCCAACTGGAAGTGCAGCCCCGAGGCGAAGGCGCCGTCACCGCTGTGGTCAGCAAGGCCGCCGGCCAGAAGTGCGAGCGCTGCTGGCATTGGGAAACCGACGTTGGTTCGCATGCCGAGCATCCGACTATCTGCGGCCGGTGCGTGAAAGCAGTGCAGGCCGGCGCGCGGGCCTGATACGAGCAGTTTAGGCGGGCTACGTCGCATAATGGTACCGCAACTGGGCGAGGAGCAGGCTGTTGCCCTCGACTTTATAGACCATGCGATGCTCTTCGCTGATGCGTCGCGACCAGTATCCGGCCAGAGCGTGGCGCAGCGGCTCCGGCTTGCCGATCCCCTCGAATGGATTGCGCATGGTATCCTTGATCAACTCATGAATCCGGCGGGTAGCCTTCCGGTCGGTTTGCAGCCAATACTGGTAGTCGTCCCAGGCTTGCTCGGCAAAGATCAGCCTCATGCGGCCAGGTTGAGTCGCCTTTCCCTGCCTTTGCCCCGGGCCAGACTCGCGATGGCCTGTAAGAGCCGCCGGGCATTGGCTGGGCTGCGGAGCAGGTAAGCGGTCTCTTCCAGCGATTCATAGTCTTCCAGCGACAACATGACCACGGCCCGGTCGCGTTTGCGGGTGATGATCACCGGCGCGCGGTCGCGGCACACTTCATCCATCGTAGCCGCCAAGGATTCGCGAGCCGCAGTGTAGGTGATCGCTTTCATACATGGACAGGATAATGTACAGGACAGACGAATCAAGCGAGAGGCGATGCTAATTTAGCAGTTCGCCTATTTGCCATTTGCCAACGGCTATCGGCCATCGGCGATTGGCTATTCGGTCTGAGTCCGCCCCGCTAGCTATTACGCGCGGCAACCCCCGTCCTCAATCAAGTCGCCACGGGCGCCGGCGGCGCAGCGAGCTTGTTGGAATAGCCCGCAATCTTTACCCAGTAGAGAATCCAGCAGACCAGGCCGACCGGCCCGCAGATAAGGTTCCCGATGCACATCACCAGACCAAGCGTCTGCCCCGGCTTGGGATCTTCGGCCACGCCGCGCTTCTGGAATTCCGCGCCCAGCGACTTGGCTATGTTCAGCACGATGAAAAAATGCCATACCATGTTGAATAGCGGGATGAGCATCAGCCAGACCAACCCCGGATTCATCGCCCGGCTCTCCGGCGAACAACGGTTGAGGGCCTTTTGGAGTGTCAGCAGGTAAAAGATCGTCGGCACCAGCAAAATGGCGCACGCGATGAGCACCATCGTGAAGATTCCGAGTCCAGCCGCCACTGCCTGAGTTTGATCCACAGTCTGATTCATATCTGGTCGTCCTTTCTTTATTTGAGTTGTCCCGGCATCGAAGCAGCGGGCTCTCGCCGCTGCACGTCCGCCCTTTTGGAGCAGAAGCCCGCCCGCGTGTCGAGGCCATTCTCTGCTTGCCGCGCCTTCGCCCGTGCTGGTATTAGACCCCTTGGAACAACATGACGTCGGCCGCTCCCCCCGCAGCACAATCGCCCCCCACCGAAACGGTGCGGGCCGCCCGTAATCCCTGGTGGTGGGTCCCGAGCCTCTACTTCTCCGAGGGCATCCCCTATGTCATCGTCATGACGATGTCCGTCGTTATGTATAAGCGGCTGGGCATCTCCAACACGGACATTGCCCTCTACACGAGCTGGCTCTACCTGCCGTGGGTCATCAAGCCGCTCTGGAGCCCGTTCGTGGACATTACCCGCACCAAGCGCTTTTGGGTGGTGGCCATGCAGTTCCTGGTCTCACTGGGCCTGGCGCTGGTGGCCTTCTCCGTGCGGGGCTCGGCCTTTTTCAAATGGTCGCTATTCCTGTTCTGGATCATGGCCTTCGCCTCCGCGACGCATGACATCGCGGCGGACGGCTTCTACATGCTCGACCTCTCCAAGCACGAGCAGACCTGGTGGGTGGGCCTGCGCAGCACATTCTACCGCACCGCCATGATCGTTGGCAGCGGGTTGCTGGTCGTGCTGGCCGGCGGCCTCGAAAGCAAGAACGGCTTGCCGCCCGTCGAGATCCCGGTGCAGGCAAGCGCCAAGGCCCCGCCCGTCTCCAATTGGGACCCCGCCACCGTCAAGCTCCCGGCGCAGGACGGCGAACTGCGCGTGCTGGCCCAACCCAATCCGCTGGAAATTGCCATCGCCGACCGCACCGCCGAAGATGCCAAGGCCGTCATCAATCAGGCCAAGGCCTGGAACCGGCAGCACGGCTTCATCGCTGAAGTTGGCCCCGCCCCGACCAGGAAAGACCCCGATTCAACCTCCTGGTGGACCGCTAACCTCTCCGGCCCGTTTGGTTGCTTCCTGTCTCAGCACTTCCCCAAGCCGCTGAAAGGCAATGCGTCTGCTGCTCCACTTGCCGGCAACGTCGGCGTGATCTACCTGTCGCTGTCCAAGGAACCACGCGCAGGCCGCGTGGTCGCCGTCAACTTTGGCCGCAAACCCCGCGGCCTCGAGTACATCGGTTTAGGCAAGGGCGACAAGGGCTTTGGTCTCAAGGAAGGCGAGCGTTTCGTCTTCAACTCCACCAACTGGAACCAGCCCGCCATGGCGGTCATCCAGCTTGATCCCAAGCTCACGAGCGACGCCGCGGTCGCCTTCGCCACCAGTTGCGGCAACATCCCTGTCGCCTGGTCCATCACGCTATTCTTCGTGGCCGGCCTCTTCCTCGCATTCAGTTGCTGGCATAGTGTCATGTTGCCCCGTCCGCCCAACGACGGCCCGGTACTGACCCACCACAGCCTCCTCGGCGAATTCTTCGCCACCCTCGGCTCCTTCTTCCAAAAACCGGGCGTGGTCCTGGCGATGGCCTTCATCCTCCTCTACCGCTTTGACGAGGCGCAGTTGGTGAAAGTGATCTCCCCCTTCCTGCTCGACAGCCGCGACGCGGGCGGCCTCGGCCTCACGACCAGCCAAGTCGGCCTGGTCTATGGCACCTTCGGCATCCTGTCTTTGACTTGCGGCGGCCTGCTGGGCGGCTTCGCGGCGGCCAAGTATGGCCTTCGGCGGATGCTGCCGCTTATGGTTGCGTCCATGTATCTGCCCAAGCTCGCCTTTGTGTTCCTATCCTGGACCCAGCCGACCAATTTCCTCATCACCTGTGCCGCCATCGCCACCGAGCAATTTGGCTACGGCTTCGGCTTCACCGCCTTCATGCTTTACATGCTGTTCTTCGCCGACGGCCCGCACAAGACTGCCCACTTCGCCATCTGCACCGGCTTTATGGCCCTCGGGATGATGGTTCCCGGCATGTGGAGCGGCTGGGTGGCAGACCTCGTGGGCTACAAACATTTCTTCGTCTGGGTCATCTGCTCCGCCATCCCGGGCTTCACGCTCGCCCTCCTGCTGAACCGGAAGATTGATCCCCAATTCGGCAGGAAGGCAACCCGCTGATCCGGCAGGAGCGACCACGAAACTCACGAAAAACACGAAAACCTGCCCAGAAGAGGCTTCTTTATTGCTCGTCCCGCCGTTCCCGATCCGTTGAAATCCCTGCGGCCACGGAACTCACCGCCCCGTCCCCTTTCGTGTATTTCGTGTATTTCGTGGTCTCACCCCTCCGTCTTCTTCACGAACAACGCCAGCGACGCCGTAAAACCGTGCAGGAAGCTCTTCTCGCCCACCGGCCCGATCTCGCCGTTGCAGAAGAACCCCGCCAACCCCATCGGCCCCAGCCGCTGCTGCACCATTTGCGCATCGTGGTTCGGGCGCCCGAATAAGCTCCGCCCGCGCCCGTTGCAACTGCACAGACAGCCGCCGTAAATCGTCGTGCTGCCCAGTTGCTTTTTGGCCCGGACGAGCAGCTCCTCCATATCCTCGGTGGCCGCCTCCTTCGAGCGGCGCTGAAACTGGACCGTCTGGCCCAGCCGCGGCAGCGCCCCCACCAGGATGGTGCCCGAGCGCGGATCGGCCCCCAGCACGTTGCGGATCACGAAGTCGCCGCGGTGGAAGTCCTCCAGGTACTCGTTCACCACCAGCCCGATGAACAGGTTGCCCCGCGCCGTCTTCTGTTGCTCGGGCGACAGCGCGTTGAACGTCTCCGCCAGCACCTCGTAGGCCGGCCGGTTGCCGATCTGGTGAATGATGTTCTGCTCCACCTTCGTCAGCGTCCAAGTCTCCCCAATGGGCGTGCACCCCTGCGAAGTCACGCCCGCCAACCGCACCGCGCCGCCCACGGAAATGGCGACCCCGCCCTCGTCAAACACCTCGCCGTTCAGATACACCTGCGTCGCCTGCTCGTTGAAATCGCCGCTGGCCAGGCCGCCGAACACCGGCAGCGGCGCGTAGGCCTCGTTCCATGTCTTAAGCCACGTTTCGCTGTCTAGGTGGAACGGGTCAATGAAGACCAGCCAGCCGTTGGTTTGGCCAGGCTCGACCTCGTTCTCCAAATGCCAGTAGCCCGGCCCATTGGCCTCCTCGACCTGCTCCTGCGTAAAGTGAACCCCCTTCAACTCCGCCCCCGGCAGCGCATACAGCCCCAGCGTCAGGCCCGCGTTCTGCTCCACCTCGTGCTCGCCCACGATCAGGCTCTGGCTCGAACACCCCACCAGCAGCGGTATCCGCGCGTGCACCCGCAGAATCTCCAGCACCTGCTTCGCCCGGGGAAAGAATCGCGGCGACATGAACACCAGCCCCAGCGACACTTGCGGCGCCTCCAACTGGCGGCGCAGATTCTCCGCCCACTTCTGAAGGCCCGCCTCCGCAAAGTCGTGTGGCCAATGCGCCGCCGCTGAATATTCGTTGCCCACAAAGCCAACTTACCGACGCAGCCGCCGTTTGCAAACCAGAACGGCGCGGGTGCAACCTGCCCCCGCCAATCCACGCAGCAGCTCAGAAGCAAACCCCCCCGCCGGAATCGTATCTGTGTCCATCTGTATTACTATCCCTCAAGACCTGCGCAGCCTGCGCAGATCTCTGGTGCCCTCGCACATCGGCTATTTGCTATTGGCTATTTGCTATCCTCGGTTGCGGCGGAGCCGCGCTGTGTCAATCTGTGGTGCCTTCAAGTGATGAAGATTTCAGGGCGCAAATTGAAACAAAACCGGGCCGAGGAGCGTCTAATCATTAGTGCATGGAATAGGGATGACGCGCGACCGGCTCCCCGCCCGCGCCGAAGTCCTGTCCATACCCCGAAGGGAAAAACAGGGGTGAAACAAGAGGAGAACAAGAGCTATACAAGAGGTGAATAAGAGGACTCCAAGATGGCAACCGGCGTGCAGCGCGCTTGCATCTGGCTTGCATGGCGCTTGCGGGTGGCTTGCTGCACCCTTGGCCCTGGCTTTCCAGGCGCCCCGCCCTCCCTGCCCCTGTGCCGGCAACCCGCTCCATCCCGCCTCGCCTCGGGCTCCCTTCCCTCAGTGCCCGAGCCCAGGTCCATTGACCCTGGCTGCCCAGGGCCTTGACGCCTCTCCAGTCGCTCCAAACGATGGCCCTCGGCGCTGACAATGAAACTCGAGAGCAATTCCACCTTTCTCGGCGATTATCGCTCTACCTGGAATTTTTTCCGTGCGATAAAACTAGCCCGGAGCCTTGAGTTCAGCCGCAGATTCTGCCACGATTTAAGCCGAATTCACCGCGCGCGCCGACAGACTAGCTTAGAATCGCATGAAACACCTCCCCTTTACGCTGCTTCTATTGAGTTCAGCCGCCATCTTGACCGCCGCCAGCGCGCAACCGGCTGTCACACCCGATATGGCGGTGATGAACCTCGACGAGTTGGGCGTCTATGCCGTCGGCTACGCTTACCGCGGACAGCCCGAGCAGCAGTTTCCGCTGGGTTGGTCAGGTTTCTTTGAGGACCGTACCGGGGTGGCCTGCGAACCGTTCGGCACTCAGAATGGCGAGGAGGCCTTTCTCTTGCACTGCCCCTGGCGCAACGGCACCGGCATCAGCTTCCAGCAATTTGTGTTTAGTCTCCCCGCGCAGGCGACGCGCATTGTGCTGCAAGGTGCCACGGCGATGCGCTCCCAAAACGTCACCAACTCCGACGGGGTCACCTTCCGCCTCTACGCCAACGGGAACAAGCTGTTCGACTATCATCAGACCAACGACGTCTGGCGGTCCTTCCAGTATGACTTTACTGCTCTGCGCGGGACGAACCTGACCGTGCGCTTCGAGGTGGACCCCGGCCCCAACGACAACCCCTCGTTCGATTACTCGCTGTGGGGCAACCGCCAACTGGTGCTCGAGGGATACACCCCGCCCATTCTGACCCGCCCTCCGCCTCCCTCGTTGGCGCTCTCGAACCTCTGGTCCCGGCAGACGGCCGAAGTGGCGCCGCCAAGCGGCTTCCCCGGCGCCTCAACCGTGAGCCTGTCAAACGGCGTGGTCTACTTCCGTTACACCGGCTCCGATGGCACCCTCGATTACCAATGGAGCGCCCCGCAGCCGGCCAGTGACGGTCTGTTCGGTACCATCACTCTTAACGCGCAGATGACCGGCGACACGCCCATCACCGTGCCGCTGGCCAATTCGGCCTCGCTCTCCTGGAGTCAGACCGCCTCGCCCGCCGCCAGCGGCTGGCTCCAGACGAATATGGGCTACACGCTTTGGCGGACATTCAACGTCGGCTCGACCACCGCCACTGTGCGCATCACCGGACAGCTCGTGGGCAAGACCCTCGCCCTGGCTGTGACTTGCGACAAGCCCTGGATCTCCGCGCTCGACGCCGGCGGCTGGGGTCCGGTCGTCCGCCGCCGCCAGCTCGTTGTGCCTTACTATACCGGCACCGCGTACTACTTCCCTCAAGAGGGCCTTTTTGTGAATGCGCTCCTCGACTGGACGGCCTCCGCTGCCACCTCGCACGGCGGGACCAAGGCCAGTTGCGGCGCGCTGACCGATGGCACTCTCGTCCCGCTGCGAGAGCGCGCCCTGTTCACCGCCGCCTGGCACCTGGCGGAAGTGCTGCCCAACCCGCCGAACCCGCCGTCGCCGTGGCGGAGTTTTCTCGCCAACAAGGTCGTGCTCGACATTTGGGGCGGCACCTTCACCAACATCGCCGGCAACCTCACCAACCTCGCCAGCTACGGGATCACCAACTGCGTCGCGATCATCCACGATTGGCAGCATAGCGGCTACGACAATGCCCTGCCCATGCACCACCCCGCGAACGCCAGCTACGGCGGCGATGCCGGCATGAGCAACCTCGTTGCCGCCGGCACCCGCCTGGGCATCCGCTGCGCGCTCCACGAGAACTACGTGGACTACTACCCGAACTACGATTTCTACAACACCAACGACATCGCGCTCGACTCGGCCGGCAACCTGCAACTCGCCTGGTACAACCCCGGCACTCACATCCAATCGTTTGCTGAGAAGCCCAACGCCATCCTGCGCCTGGCCGCGACGCAATCACCCGAAATCCACCGCCGCTACTCCACCCAGGCCGATTACCTGGACGTGCACAGCGCGGTCGCACCGTGGTTCCATGTGGATCAGCGCGCCGGTGAAACGGGGGCCGGTCAATTCAGTAGGGTCTGGGACATCCACCGGCAGCTCTGGGCGTACGAGCGCAACACCCACACCGGCCCCGTGTTCGGCGAGGGCAACAACCATTGGTATTGGAGCGGCTGCCTCGATGGCGCCGAGGCCCAGTTCGGCAGCGGTTGGCCCGGCAACGGCGGATTTACCGCCCCGCTCGCCGTGGATTTCGATCTGCTGAAAATCCATCCGCTTCAGTTCAACCACGGTATGGGATACTACAGCCGCTGGTGGCCCAACGACTCTTACCAGACCAACTGGGCCGGCCCCGTGCCCATGGTCGTGCTGGACCGGTACCGCATGCAGGAAGCCGCCTACGGCCATGCGGGGTTCCTCGACAGTTCCGTGTATGCCAACATTCCGCTCGCCTGGTTGGAGCATCATTTGCTCTCGCCGGTCATGGCCCGTTACGCGCCCGCCAGGCCACTGGAAATCCTCTATGAAACCAACGGCGCTTGGCTCGATGCCACGGCCATTGCCAAAACCAACTCTCCCGACGCCTGGAACCGCGTCCGCGTTCGTTATGAAAACGGCCTGGTCCTGACCGCCAACGCCGGCTCGAATGCTTTCGCCACCGGGACATGGCTCTTGCCGGACCTTGGTTGGGTGGCCGAAGGCGCTGGTGTCACCGCCGGCACCACCTTGCGCAACGGCGTCATCACTGATTTCGCGGACACCGGGGACACCCTGTTCCTGAACGCCCGAGCTGCCGCCGACTGGAACCTGTCAGGCTACCGCCGTGTGCGCCCGAGCGTCACCGCGTTTCAGCAGACCGGCACTCGCGCATTCCGTGCTACTTACGGGTGGGCTGTGCAGGATCTCCTGGCCAAAAACTACATGTGCTTCGTCCATTTCTGCACCAATGGCGTCATCCTAGCCCAGCAGGACCACGCCGTCTCGCCGCCCACCTCGCAATGGCAGCTCGGCCAGGTCATCAGCGACGGCCCGTGGAATGTGTCACTCCCGTCCACTCTCCCCGATGGCAATTACGACTGGCTCATCGGCCTGTACGATATAGCCGGCGACGGCAGCCGCGTGCCCCTCCAAGGCCTGGACGATGGGACCCTGCGCATTCGGATCGGGGGCCTGCACTTGACCAACGCCGGGACCTTGATCACGTTCATCGCCGGAACCAATCTCCCCGCTTTCGATCCCAGCGCCTGGTATGGCCAGCATCTTAACAATTCGAATAGCGTCGTGGACTTCGGTGATGCGCGAACCGACGGCAGCGTTTCGCTGCATCGCGAAGGCAATGTGTGGCTCCTGAAGACCTGGCCGAGGCAGCGCAATTTCACCCTCGAATTCAGCCGGGCTCGCTTCGACCAGCCCGCCAAAGTCCAATGCACCGGCGGCACTGCTTCCACCGTGACTCCCGTGCCGAGCGGCTCGCGCTGGGTTCTGCCGCTCAACGGCGCCAGCGAGTACCGCTGGACCAACCCTCCGCCCCGTCTCTCCATCGTCCAAACCAATGCAGCCGAGCTGGTCTTCTGGCCGGCCTCAGCGGACAACTACGCGCTCGAGGCCACCGCCGACCTGGCACGACCCGCAAACTGGAACCCCGTCACCAACCCTGTCACCAACACCAACGGCCAGCTCAGCGTCCTCCTCCCCACCCTCGGCCCGAGCCAATTCCACCGGCTGAAGCTACTGCAGTAGTTTGAGGCGTTGACGAGGTGGCGCCTGCGGCTTAACGTAACATTCACATGGTGAAGCCCGCCCCGAAATCGCATGGCCGAATTCCCTCAACCCGTATTGGGTAGGAGGCAGCTTTCTGGACTATTGCGTGCGGCAAGGGTGGATGCTCAAAGGGCGTGAGGGCAGGAGCACGCGTTACTATGTCACAACCCGCGGCGTCGTCGCCCTGAAGCAATACGGAATTGAAATCAAGCTGCCGGTCAAAGCATCCTCGTCCAACAACATAAGGAAAGCAACGCCATGAGAAACAAAGGACAGAGTATGAAGAGTATGATGATCGTAGTGGCCCTCGGCCTGATGTCGGGGGGCACTATACCAGCTACGGCCAAGCCGCTGAAGGTGTTTATCCTGGCCGGGCAGTCGAACATGCAAGGGCATGTGAACGTCTCGACGTTCGATTCCATGGCCGATGATCCGAAGACGGCGCCGATCCTCAAGGAGATGCGCAATGCCGACGGCACACCACGGGTGTGTGATAAGGTGTGGATATCATCGATCGGGTGCGCTGGTGACGATACGACCGAGCAGACAGGCAAAGTGACAGCCGGCTTCGGGGCCTCGGCTAACGAGATTGGCCCGGAATTCACGTTTGGCATTTACACAGAGACGCTGCTTAAGGAACCGATCCTGATTATCAAGACCTCCTGGGGCGGCAAGAGTCTGCACACTGATTTCCGTCCGCCCAGCGCCGGGCCATACGTGTGGAGTGACTTCGAGTTGGCCCGGTGCAAAGGACGTGGTGATAATATGGAAAAGGACAAGGCCGACAAGGTCAAAGCCACGGGTGTGTAATATCGCCTGATGATCGAGCATGTGCGGGAGGTTTTAGGGGATATCAAGCGGGTGGTGCCGGAGTATGATCCGCAGCAGGGCTACGAGCTGGTCGGTTTCGTCTGGTTCCAAGGGTTTAACGATCTGGTCTCTGACTGGACGTATGACAAAGGCAACCAGCCCGGCGGGTACGACATGTATGGGCAACTGCTAGCGCAGTTCATCCGCGATCTACGCAAGGATCTGTCGGCGCCGAAAATGCCCTTCGTGATTGGAGTTATGGGGATTGGTGGTGTGAAGGAAGATAAGAGACCGGGCAGCCAGATGTACTTCCGCCAGGCCCAGGTCGCACCGGCGTCACTTCCTGAGTTCAAGGGAAACGTGGTGGCGGTGCCGACGGCACCCTATTGGGATGATGAATTGGAAGCGCTGCAAGGGCGGATGGATGCATGCTGGCCGAAGGTGGACGCGAGGGTCGCTGCGGAGAAGACCACCTCATGGGAGAACAAGATGAAGGTCATGGCTGAGAACTTCAAGCCGGACGAATGGAAACGCCTGAGGGCTGGCGCCTCCAACGGGGGCTATCATTATCTCGGTGCCGCCAAAATCATGGCGCCGATCGGCAAGGCATTCGCCGAGGCGATGGCAAATTTCCAGAAGACCCAACCACAGGAGAAACCATGAGCAAGTCAAACACAAGCGTTGCAGAGATTGTTGGTGTTCTATCCTCTATAATCGGAATAGCCGGATGGCTGTCCGCGGCGAGCGTCCCCACAGCGCCGGCGCAAGCCGCCGACAAGACTCGGGAGGTGAACATAGGTGGCTATCTGAGCGTGGCCCAAAGTCAGGCACCCGCGTCGTTCAATGCCGGCTTTTCCTTTTATACGGCGGCGTGGCCGCTGGTGGAGAAGTATCAGGGGCATAAGTTTCAAAGCGGACTCTACGGCACGTGGATGCACGCGCAGTATGACGGTCATGCTCCCACCAATCTCTATTCCGATATCGAAGGCGGTCTCGGCTGGTGGACGGACACGCGTTTTCCCACCGAGACCCCGAAGTTCATCATGGGGGGCGTGGGACCTAATTTCAGCGCGATCGCTAACGGTCCCGCGCACGGCGCAGGGGATTGGAACGACCCACACGGTCTCTATGCCGTGGCCCAGCTCAGCCCGTGGCTGCTTTTCCCTATTGACGGACTGAACCTTCGCCAGGGTGCGTGCGGCCAGCTTTTCGGCTACGGCTATCTCGCGTTGCCGCTCACGCCCGCGAAGGCCACCACCGATGGCGCCAATGTCCCCACCGGTGATCATTCCTGGACGTTGTTTTTGAGCACGAAGAACTTCAAAGGCCCCGTCGCGTTCTTCACGCCTTACTTTTGGTCGCATGCCACGGTGAACAAACCCGAATGGGCCGGCAAGTTGCTGGACTCGCGCCCGGGCCAGCCGAACAAGCCGGTCTCGATGGAGACAGCGTATGTGCCTGCGGCGGAATTCGAAGGCGCGAACGGGGAATCTTGCCTGCGCACCGCGACCACGATGTTCCCCATCGATGCGGATGGCAACTCGGTGGTGATGCATCGTGTCACTGCCTACAGCAAGGACGCGCTCTGGAACGATGTAAAACGATGGTTTGACGGCGGCGAAGCCGCCAGCGGATCGATCAATCCCCAGGGCGCTGCGGTGCAGAAAGTCAGCGACGGCGGTGCGGGATGGAAGATATGGCCGCCGAAACAGGGGGAGGAACCGGTGCCGCTGGCATGGAAGACATTTGCCACACCGTTCACGCCCGACCCGCTGACCTTCGGCTACCGGTGGAACGATCAGATCGTGACGCGCACCAAGACCGCTAACGGTTCACTCGTCAAACTGCCGGAGTGTTTTCATCTCACCGCCAACGCAAACCAAAAGCCGGTGTGGACCCCGGTTTCAACGAAGGCCGTGCCCGCAGACACGAAGCTCGCGAGCTTGAGTTTTGATCGTCCCGCCGAGCCGGTGGCCGAGCCTTACACGACGCCCGAGGAACCCGATAGTTGCTGGAAGAAGCCGGGGCCTGTCGCCGGCCCGTTCCAGGCGTGGCTTGGTGACGGCAGCGTGGTTACTTATTACTGGTATCGTTTTGCCGACCAACCTGCGCTGCTCAAGGCCGGTCTCACCGCAGACGAGCGCGAGCAGCTCCAAAAAAGAGTGGAGAAGATCCATCGCTCCTGGCCGAAGGATCGCGATTACCTCGCCCCGCCCACGGTAGGAACGCTATGCGATCTTGACCCCGCACTTCTGGTCACCCCGCCCAAGGGCAAGGAAGTCGGCTACGTGCCCATCGCCACCCGCCAGGAATGGGGCGGCTCGGCGACTCATCCGCGCGACCATTGAAAGCAGACGAAAACAGGCGCCAGCGTTGGTGAATCCATCGGGTTTTATCTCACGCGCGTCCGCGAGTGGGAATGCTTCAAAGAACATGAAGAAAGGAAAGCCACGAAAAACATGAGGCAGGGTTTGAAGTTCACCATGATCGCAGTGGTTGTTGGCATGATGTCGGGGTAACGGAGGCTTGACGAAACAAGTGGTTTGCTCAATTCTCCCTTGCAGTCTGGACGCAGTCATCTGGCGCCCGATGCTTTGTAGCAACATGACGAAACTGTTCGTTCACGCCTTGCGCGTTTTGGCTAAACGACCGGCGGATATTATCTTGGCCGCTGTCTTGGTTGCCGCGGCACCAAGTAGCCTGCCGCTGCTGGCTGCGGACTCCGCAGGCGCCGTCTCCCTGGACGATGATCCGCACCTCGTCGGGTGGTGGAAGTTTGACGAAACTACCGGCAAGACGGCGACCGATTCTTCGAAGCAGGCTCATCAGGGTACCCTTGAGGGCGTGCTTTCCTTTGACACCAATTCAGTCCCCGGCCGGGTTGGCAAGGCCCTCCAGTTCCTGGGAAACGGCGATGGCGTGAGGGTTGTCGGCTACAAAGGCATCGCGGGGACGCAAGCCCGCTCGGTTGCGGTCTGGATCAAGACCGCTGCTTCGTCCGGCGATCTGGTCTCCTGGGGAACCGACGAGCACGGACAGATGTGGACGTTCGGGCATGTCCGCGGGCGCGTAGGCGTGACCCCCAAAGGCGGCTACCTTTACATGAAGGCCGCCACTCATGACGACGCATGGCATCACGTGGCCGTCACGGTCGAGGCCGCCGCGCCGCCCAACCTCCATGACCACGTCAAGCTCTACCGTGACGGCGAGGTGGCCGAAATTGATGATATCGGCCTGCTGGATCTCTGGCCGATCGAAACCGGCGACTCCCTCGATGTGAGCATTGGCCGGGGCTTCAAGGGAATCCTTGACGATCTTCGGCTTTACGACCGGGCACTTTCGGAGGATGAAATCAAGGCTTTGTTCAGGCTGCAGAGCGATCGCCCTCTAACCCAGCCAAAATAATAGAAAGAAGACAAACTATGAAACACACCCAAATAAGCCGTCGCGAGTTCGTGCGTGACACTGCATTGGCCGCCGCCGGCGTGGCGGTGGGAATGACAGCGGCGTCAGCCTCGGGCACCGAGGCGGCCGCCGACAAACCCGTTGATACCTCAAAGATTCTCAACTACAACCCAAACATGGAATACCGCCGTCAGGGCAAGACGGGTTTGATGGTTTCGGCGGTCTGCCTGGGCGGACACTCGCGGAACAATGACCAGGAGCGCGCCGAAGTCATCAGCCGGTGCATTGACGTGGGGATCAACTACATCGACGCCTGCTGGGACAACGAGGTGAAGCGCGATGCCAAAGCCCTCAAGGGGCGGCGCGACAAGATGTATCTGGGCCTCTCGCATGGGGCCAAAGAGGTGCGCAACGAAAGCTACCGCACCTCCAAGAAGCTGATGGAGGCACTTGATGAACTGCTCAGGGATTCCGAGCAGGAATACACCGATCTGTGGCGCATCACTTGCATGGAACCGGGCGGCCGGCACACCTTCGACACCGCCACCGAGATCGTGGACGCCCTCGAGAAGGCCAAGAAGCAGGGCAAGGCCCGGTATGTCGGCTTCTCCACCCACGACCGCCGCTGGATCAAATTCATGATCGAATATTTCCCTCAGATTGATGTCGTCTGTTTCCCCTTCACCACCATGAGCAAGGCGGCTCCGAAGGACAGCCTTTTCGAAGCGCTGAAGAAACAGGACGTGGGGGCCTTCGGCATCAAGCCGTTCGCCGCCGGCACACTGTTTACCGGCAACCAGGAAGAGGACTACAAGCGGTCGCGCCTGGCGATCCGCTACATTCTTCATACCAACACGGTGATTCCCATCCCCGGTCTCCACACCGTCGCCGAGGTGGACAACGTGGCCAAGGCCGTGACGGAGCGCCGCCAGCTCGATGTGAAAGAACGGGCTGAAATCCGAGGTCTCAACCAGCAAATGATGGCCGGTCTCCCGGCTCATTATGAATGGTTGAAGAACTGGGAATACGTCTAGCGCGATCTTCCCTGACCTGGTCAGCAGCACAAAGCGTTAGGACTCAGCCCCGCCGGTTTTGCTCCTCACGGACGCCCGCACGCATAATGAGAGCCTGGATCGCCCGCGTCCCCCTCGCTGTTTTACTCGGCATTGGCGTTGCCGTTAGTCAAACAAGGGACGAGAAGCCCCCCGCCACCAATTTGCCACCCAAGCTGCTGTCGGTGACCACCAGCAATCCGCCGGCCGCCAGGAAGGAAGCGCCCTTGCTCCTCAGCGACGACAAACCGCTGCTGCTGCTCGATGACGAGCCTGGCACCAATGCGCCCGCCGGATCGGGGGCCGACAACAGCCGTTGCCAGGTGTGCCATCTCAACTTCATGCAGGAAGCCATCACCGTGGTCCATGCGCGGACCAACATCGGATGCGCCACCTGCCACGGGCCATCGGACGCTCATATCGCCGATGAATCCTGGGCCTCGGGCGGGAATGGCACGCCTCCGGATATCATCTACCGAAAAAGCCTCAGCCGGTTTGCCTGCCTGGGCTGCCACAACTGGGTCAAGCTGGTGGAGAGCGATCAGAAGAAGACCGATCTGAAGGACAAGCCGGATCACCTTGCCGTCCTGGACGGCACGAATCGCGAGAAGAGGTTCTGCACCGACTGCCACGGCCAACACCGCATGGTCAATCGCAAGTGCAAGTGGAAGTAGTGCTCCTGCCCTCCCTCGGCGCGAGGCCATTCCACCGGCTGAAGTTGCTGCAATAATCGCTCAAACCACTGATTGTATGAAGATCCGGAAGATCGCTCCGATCCATCCCGGCGAAATCCTGCTGCACGACTTCATGACGCCGCTGGGCCTGAGCCAGTATGCGCTGGACAAGGCCTTGGGCGTCACGCCCATGCGTGTCAGCCAAATCATGCGCGGCCAGCGCGCCGTGACCGCTGACACCGCGTTGCGTTTGTCCCACTACTTCGGCACCCGCCCCGGTTGGTGGCTCGATTTGCAGACGCATTACGACCTGGAGACGGCGGCGGACAAACTGGACGCCCGAATTGCCCGCACGGTGAAACCTTGCGCCTTGCGGCCGGCGCCCGAGCCTTTGCCCGCGTAAGTCGTGGTAGCCTGACAGCAAAGCCCATGTATGTCTCCACCGTTCCACCTGGCTGCGTGAAGTGGCCAACAATGGCCAGCCGCGTCTGGATGTCCCCCGTTGTAAGGCCGCGGATGGACGCGCGCTTGATCATTTGCCACGTGGCAGCGGCCGTGTGTTGGTCCAGGAACCGCTTCAGACGGCGCTCGATGTCTTTGGGGGGCTTGCCGTTGGCAAAGCCCAGCTCCTGCTGCAACTCGAGCATCCGTGCCGCACTGGGCGTGAAGGCGGGCGTGTGCTGGAACTCGGACCAAAGCGCCGGCAAGTTCTTGCCAGTCGTGCAAAAGAAGAAGTCATCGGAATAGCCGCCCTGGCGCAGCACCGTGTTCAGTTGCCGGACAGTGTCGGGGTTGTTTGCTGTTCAGGCAAATCTGCGTCAGCCGCGCCTCGCCGGTGCGCATTCGCGGGAGTTTCTTCTTGAAGCAGATATCGAATTGCGGCGGGAAATCCCAATCGCCGTCCGCCAGCAGCGCGCACACCCTCGGATACATCTGGTTGCCCGTCTGCCGGGCGCGCTCCGCAAGGGCCTTCATCTGTGGCACCGCGCTATAATCCACCTTGCGCACATAGGGCGGTCCCGCGTGTTTGCCGGAGGGGGTCGAGCAAGCGCTGAACAACGTCACTCCCGCGCAGACGACCAGGGACGGAACGTCGAGAGCGCGGAAGGCAGGGTTCTTCATGCTTCCTGCGTGGCGATGGCATCAACGGGTTCCTTCGAGCCGGCTTCCTCCACCGCGGCTTCGCCTTCGCCCGCGCCGCGTGGCCAGATGTGGAAGCCGCCATGAGAGAGGATGCCGATCTCCCACGTGCCCCAAATGCCTTTGCCTTCCCGGAACCCGCGATAAAACACGTCGTGCGAGCTCACGTAAGTCTTGGTCCAATAACACTCGCGGCTGCCAGCATCGTAGCGGCCCTTGATGAGGAACCGGCCGACGTCATCAACCCCGTCGCCGCTCATGTTGCCGCTGGCGAAAGTAAGCCGAAGTTCCATCCGGTGCCGGTCGCCCGGGCGATAGTTGTAGAACCCTGTCCACGGTCCGGATGGAAAGAGTGGTTCGGTCATTCAAAGGTCTGAACAGGGCCAGCTCCGTTAGGAGCGGCATGTTTATAGCCCGGCTCCAAACGATGGCTCGTAAGCTCCGTCAGGAGCGGCATGGCTGGTTCGCGCAATCGCGCCGGATGACATGACGCTGGTAACCGCGTTGCCCCGTGCGGCCGCCTAGCCATGCAACGATGGAACCGCAAAACCATGCAGCTAGCTGGCGCCCCTGCGCCTCCCCCTAAAGGTCAATTCGGCAATGCCCGACTTGTCGAGTTCACCCAATCCCTCTGCCACCATGCGATCATATTGCTTCCTCGTGGCCGCTGCCAAGGGGAGGTCAAGGCCTAGCCCGAATCCCTCATAAACCGGTTGAACAAATGGGCGGCAGAGGCGTCAGAGAGCTTGAAAACACTGAGCTTTATGACGATCCATTCTACCGCCCAGAAGCCGACAGACTGTACTGATCAAC
>Ga0326727_10003864_pt1 | contig 46620 bp, 47 predicted proteins | sample MB2enrmetagenome_FD_207643 | JGI IMG/M metagenome (GOLD analysis project Ga0326727, IMG submission 207643) | Lab enriched peat soil microbial communities from McLean, Ithaca, NY, United States - MB29MY | ecosystem: Environmental > Terrestrial > Soil > Wetlands > Peat | place: USA: New York... | reverse complement strand
TGAGGTTTTACAACTTCTGTCATGAAAGATTCGAGGGCTTTGGGGTAATCGCTTACCGGCTGGTTTAGGCGAAACACAAAATCCCACTTCATTTCCGTGATCTTGTTGTCCGAACCGGTGTTAACCAGAAAGGGAATCCGGTTCTGCTGAGCAACCCCGGCGATTGCAAATGTCTCGGAACTGCTGTAACCGCCTCCGAGCATGACAACCTTGTCATTGGTGATCAACTTTTTTGCCGCGCTTCTTGCCGCTTCGGGCCTGCCCGTATCGTCTTCGTACAGGAACTCCAGCGTCCTGCCGTTTACTCCTCCAGCCGCGTTGATCTCTTCCAGAGCCATCTCGAACGATTTTTTCTCTATTTCACCGAATTCTGCCTTTTCACCCGTCCCCGGTAGAATGATTCCCACTTTTATGGAGTCCCGGCAGAAAGCCGTTGACGGCACGAGTAGATACAGGGCCAAGATCCAAAGAAGAATAAATCTGAAATACTTTTTCATAATTCTCCTCCTGATCGTGTATTGCAATCACCAGGGATCTTTTCTCGAGAAAAACAGCAGGGCTGGACGTAAAGGAGCACCCGGAACGATAATAGCTATCTAGCTGAAGACCAGCATACTATCGAATTTTGGCGAGTCAAGGCCCTAATCTATTGACAGGGCTAAGGATACGAATCTTTCACATACCTCCTTATGGAATATCCGCGGAAACAACAGCTATTCTCATGAGCCGGAGAAGGCAACCTTTTCAATTAAAAAATCCAATGCCTGTCTCGCTTTGGCCCTGTCCCTCACCTCATTGAGGATGACCGCAACCGCACAGACTCTGCCGGACGGACCTGACACGTAGCCCGCAAAGCCGATCACATCGTTCAGTGTTCCGGTTTTACCCCTCACCGTCAGACCCGGCTTGCACATCCTGCGTCTGAGAGTGCCTTTTTCTCCGTTGACCGCCAGGGACAAAATAAATCCTTCTCTTATTCCACTATCGCTCCAGGCCGCGCAAAGCATCCGGCAAAATGTTTCCGGGCTTATCCTGCAAAAACGGCTAAGACCGGACCCGCAATCCAGACTCTCGGTTTCAGCAGGAATACCTGCTTCCCTGAGGGAGGTCCTGACAATCGCGATTCCTCTTTCAGAGGTGCCGGGGGCGCCCGCAACATGCCCTCCAAGTGATCTCAGAAGCATTTCGGCCATAAAATTGTTGCTGTACCTGTTCATGTCGGATATCAATTCCACGAGCTGAGGTGAATCATGGTACGCAATTACTTTGGCGTCGGGGGGCGCCGGCCCCTCTCTTGCTTCGGTTCCCAGCACCTTTACGCCCGAGCGCTCCAGGGCCGTCCGCATCGCATTCGCAAAAAGGCCCGCAGGGTCAGCCGCGTTGAACCGAAATTCTCGAACACGGCCCCCGCGCCCTGACGCCCCGCCGGAAAGCTGGAAATGTTCCTGGCCCTTTCCGCTGGCGCCTAGAGAGCGGAGCCTAAGTGGAGCGGCGCCTTTTTTCCGCGAACCGGGCTCGCCGTTCACCAGGACATAGCCTGCCGCAAGGCCTGGATCGGCACTGAACGCCTTTCCACCCTTTGCCGGGGTTGTGATCTTCACCGTCAGCGTGTTGTAGTCGATTGCCGTTGCCGAGACTACGGGGTTGTACGCGCCCGCACAGTCGCTATCGAGGCAGATACGCTCCGATGGGGGATCAAAAAAGCTGTTGTCCACAAAGATGCTGCCCCGAATTTGCCTGATTCCGCTTTCTCTCATCTCCTGCGCCAACAACAGCGCCTTCTCCGAGACAAAGAAAGAATCACCGCTTCCCTTTATCCAGATATCCCCTGCAATGACGCCCTCCACGGGCGCCTCAACCGCTAGCACTTTCGTTGTAAAGCGGAAAGAGGGTCCAAGCTTCTTCAGGGCCGCATAGCTGGTCAGCAGCTTCATGAGAGAAGCGGGAACAAAGGTATCTTTGGGACGGGACTGGCAGACAACTTCCCCGGACGAAAGCGATACCACCAGGACCCCTGCGGTGCCGGCGGCTTTGCCGATGCGCTCCATGGCTTGTTGAAAAGCGGCGTGGACCTGATCTCCAGACGCCCCGGCGGGAACCTGGATTTGAGAAAAGGTCTGAATCTGAGACCCGGCGGGGAATACGGCCGTGTGCATCAGCAAAATAGACATACAACAGATCAGGGAGAGCTTTCTCATGACAGTTTCGGCTTGTTGAAAATTCCTCTGATATCAACACTATACACTAAACTATTAACTTTGACTCTTCCCCAGACCATCGAAAATCTCCCAGAATTCCGGAAATGATTTGCTGACGGACTCCGCCCCGTCTATGATCACACCGTTGAGGCGCAGACCTGCAAGGGCAAAGGCCATCGCGATCCGGTGATCGTCGAAAGCCGAGATTGGACCGGAGGGCGGTCTGAGCGGTGGCCCCCCGTGCACAATCAACCCATCGGACAACTCTACCGATTCAACCCCCAGCTTCTTCAAGCCGGCCGCAACCGCCTTCAGCCGGTCGGATTCCTTTATTCGGAGGTGGGCCACGTTGCGAATGCGGGTAGTCCCGCTTGCGAATGCACTCAACACACCCAGCGTAGGCACCATGTCCGGCATCTCATTCATATCGATATCTATGGGCAGGAGCCGCTCGGGTCCTTTTACGCAAACTCCTTCCGGTTCCCACATGACGCGACAGCCCATTTTATCCAGGACACCCAGAAAACGGCAATCGCCTTGAAGACTGTGAGGCGAAACGGGTGAGGTTGATACCACTCCACCGGTCAGCGCCGCGGCCCCCCAGAAATACGAAGCTGAAGAACAGTCGCCCTCGACCGTGATATTGCTGGGCGCATAGACCTGGGGCGCCGAGATCGCGATCAGGTTGGAGGCTAGCCTCTCAAACCGGATTCCCGCCCCTTTCATCATCGCCAGGGTTATTTCCACGTAAGGCCAGGATGCGGCAGGCTCGGACCATGTTACCCTGACTTCTCTCCGCGCACCCGGAGCGGCGATCAGTATCCCGGATAGAAACTGGCTGCTTTCCGATGCATCTACAAAAACATCCCCCCCGTTAAGTCCCCTGCTCCTGATCTCCAGTGGAGGAAACCCCGCTTTATCGAGCCAGCGCATTGAGGCCCCGAGCTTTTCAAGCGCTTCAGCGGCCGGGCCTACCGGGCGCTGCCGAAGACGCGGAGTTCCGTCCAGTACGAATGTTCCGGTCCCCGCCGGGATGACGGCGAGAAGAAGACGGGCACTCGTTCCGCTGTTTCCGAGAAAGATCGGTCCATCCGGCTCCCGCCAGCGATACACGGGTGGTATTACCCGTACCGAATCGCCGCTCCATTCGATTTTCGCTCCCAGGGCCTCCAGCGCGTTCGCGGTAAGATGCGTATCCTCGGCCTTAAGCGGGTTGCGTATCTCGCTCGGCTCCCCTGAAAGAGCGGCCATTATGAGCGCGCGGTGGGTTATCGACTTGGACCCCGGCAGCCGAATTTGCGCATTTATTTTGGAGACTGGTTTTATCGTTTTAAGAAGATTTTTCATTTACGGCTTCTTCCAGAGCCTGTCGCATCGCCGCAATAGCGGGAGTTTCGAAGATCGGACGTTCCAGCCACCACTCGAGCTGAGCTGCCCCCTGGTACAGCAGCATGTCCAGACCGGACACTACCGTGCACCCGGCCTCCATGGCAGCTTTGGAAAAGGCGGTCAATCGGTGGCTGTAAATTATGTCCATTACTGTCATTTCGGGCCTGAAAAAGGAGTCGGAAACAATGGGGGTGGCTTCGCTGTCCTCCAGCCCTACCGAAGTGCACTGGGCGACAATGTCAAAGTCTCTTACAACTTTTGCCAGAGAGCTCAGCGGAATGAAATTGCTCTTGAGATGCCTGGAAAGAGTGCTGCCCCGCTCGATACACCTGTTAGAGATTGTAATTTTTGCGCCGGCCCGCTTCAGGCCATAGGCCACCGCCCGAGCGGCCCCTCCGGCTCCCAGGATAAGAGCGTTGAGGTCTGAGACATCGATGACTGCCGAAAGAGCCCGCAAAGCGCCGATCCAGTCGGTATTGCGCCCTTCCCAGCCATGGTTCGTTCTGCGCAGGGTGTTTGCGGCCCCGATCTCTTCAGCCGTCTTGTCGATTTGTTCGGCCAGCCGGCATGCCATCTCCTTGTAAGGAATGGTTACGCTCAGCCCGCTGAAGCCTGTTTTGTGCAAAAGCTTGAGATCGCAGTCAAGCTCATCGACGTAGAAAGCTGCGTAAAGCGCGGGAATATCGAGCGCCTTGAAGCACGCGCTCATCATAATGGGACTGAGGCTGTGGCGCACCGGGTTGCCGATAACCGCGAAAAGCTTTTTTTGTTCAGGTCTGATCATTTCATTGCCACCTTGCGTGAGAGGCTCGGCGGTGCAAGCGTCGCTGCCGGTTTTTCAAAACAGGTTTATCCAGTACCGGGAACACTTTCCTTTACCAGGGCAAGATTCCGTCCAACTGAAATCTCAGTTTTTTTCTCAGGACCTTCAGGTAATGCAGCAACTCCGGTTCACGATAGTCGGGATATGTCCAGGGAAGGGCTCGGTACGCGCCCTTCTGATAAATGAGAGTGAGGTCGGCATATATCCCGTTCCGAAGGTAAATCCTGTGCGTAAAATTTTTTCCGGTAGCCAGAATGAAACGCTCTGCGCTGAGAAGTCCCGGATCGATATTAACCTGCCGCTTGCCGTCACGTAACAGGCCGGCCTCAATTTCATTTGTGCGAAGCTTGATATCCGGCAGAGACTGCGGCGCTACGAGATCCAAAAAGCTGGCCGTCTGCCTGCGGATTTCCAGACCCATTTCTTCATTGTAATAGGTAGTGTAGGGAAAAGCTCCGGGGGCGGACAGAAAATCCATCGGTCCGAAATCCGATACAAGGGTATTGAGGGCTTGGATCTGAGCTCCGGGATCACTGAACAGAAACCGGATTATGAGCTTGGCTGGGTAAGGTTCTGCGGGCTGGCTCATATGCCGGTAGGAGTATCGTCCGTCTCATTTAAGACGGTATTATGCCAGGTTGTCTTCATATTCCTGGAAATTTTAGCCAAGGGACCCCCAAACCTGCATCAGTCGAGGGGCTTTGCTTCCTCGATCAGCATGATCGGGATATCTTCCCGAATTTCATACATAAGCCTGCACTGCTCGCAAATGAGCCCGGTTTCATCTGTGTTTGGATGTATCGGACCCTTGCATTTAGGGCACCTGAGGATTTCTAGAAGTTCTTTCCTTACAGACATCCAATAGACTCCTCTATTTAATCTGTTTGCACCGGAGGCTCCGGTTTTTCTTCGAACTTGCGGGGAGTCTCCTGCCCATCATCATCGAGCATCTGGCGGAATGCGTCAAGAAGTGAACGCATCCTGGCCCCAAACTGGATTCGATTCCGCCTCATCTCCGAGATTTCCTGTTCCATCCTGATAATGCGATTGCCGGCCTCATTAAGGAGCCCTTCGGCTTTGACTTCGGCCTCCGAGACAACCAACCTGGCCTCACGCTCGGCGTTGGCCCGGGTCTGCTCGGCATTTTTTTGAGCGTTGATAAGCACGGCTCGAATGGTTTTCTCACGCTCCCTGTGTTCTTTTATTTCTGCTTCCTGAGTCTGCACAACTCTTTTGAGGTTTTCGTTTTCCTCCAGGAGCCGCCGAAATTCTTCGTTCAAATCCTGCAGGAAAGCGTCCACATCGCCGGGATCGAGCCCTATCAGGCGTTTGCGAAATTTTTTCCCCTCGAGGTCGTGTATTTCCATCAAAACTCAAACTCCGAAAGTTCGCTCCCGCCCCGTGAGGCGGAATTGAAAAGGCTTAAGTGCCCATCAAGTAAGCCATCCTTGACAGGGTTGGCACGACGAATCGATCCAGAAACACCAGTACCAGGATCAGTATCATAGGAGTGAAATCGATACCGCCGGTGTCGAACGGCATCAACCTGCGAATGCGATACAGGACGGGTTCGGTTACATTATAAAGGAACCGCACTATAGGATTGTAGGGGTCGGGGCTTACCCACGACAGAATCGCACGGGCGATCACGATAAGCATGTACGTATAAAGGACGATGTGCAAAACCTCTGCCAGCGCCAGGAGAAAATAGGAGATAACGAACATGTCCGACTCCATGGATGTTGTGTTTGAGAATCAACTATATGCACAAATTGAAATTTGAAACTACTTTTTTTCAACTGGCATGTCAACCCGGCACTCAGGTATGCGATTAGCTTTTTAGGTAGAGAGGAAGATCGAGGGCAGCAAAGTGAGGCAGAAGAAGATTAAAATAATTGACTTCAGTTTGCGGGGCGGACATAAACCCCTGCAGGCGAACAAAGCGCACCGGCTTTTGTTTTGTAAGCAACTTGAGGTTGACTTTGGCCCCAAAAACAGGGATGAAGGGGCGATTTGAAGATTTCCATTTCCCGGGGGGCTTGGTGGATGAGTAAATTCGAGTTCGGCGAGTGGGTGCTGTTGACTTCACAAAAAGGGAAAAAATGGCTCGTTCGAGTGGAGGAGGCGCCCTATTCGTCCCATCTTGGAGGCATTAACCTCGGGGATATAGCGGGCAGGGAGGAAGGCGACTGGCTCGTGACCAGCAAAGGAGCTAAGCTGATGCTCTTCAGACCTGCTCTCCAGGACTACATTTTCAACATGAAAAGGCGCACCCAGATAATTTACCCCAAAGACCTGAGTGCGATGATTTTCAGCGGGGATATCTATCCAGGGTGCGTGATCCTGGAGACCGGGATCGGATCGGGTGCCCTTGCGCTTGCCTTGCTGCGCGCCATGTGCGGGCGAGGAAGGCTCATTTCGGTTGAGAAGAGGGCCGAATTCGCTTTGGAAGCCCGTGAAAACATCAGTCGCTTTTTCGGCGGGATGCCGGAAAATCATGAGATCATCGTTGCCGATATTGAAGGCTTCCACCTTTCATGCCAAGTGGACCGGGTTTTCGTGGACCTTCCCGAACCCTGGCGCGCCGTTGAAAGCCTTTGCGGAATGCTCCGGATGGGAGGGCTTCTGGTAAGCCTGAGCCCCAATGTGGGCCAGGTCCAGCTTACTCAGAGGCAGCTTAAAGTAAACGGGTTCGGAGACATAGTCCATTTCGAACTTCTGCGGCGGGACTGGAAGGTTGACCAGCTTCGCGCCCGCCCCTTTGACAGGATGGTGGCACACACCGGGTTTATTACGGTTGCAAAACGGGTTTCGGCCGAACGGGGAGAGCCGCTTGAGAACGGTCCTGACTATGGGGAAGATTCCGAAATTGAGAAAGCCCCCGAAGAACTTATTTAGCGCAGATTCTGACTCGCGAAACGGGAAATACTGAAACATGGAATTTAAGCAGCAGGTACTGTTTAACAAGATGAATTCTATTGGCGAATTGAGTACTCTCGAACCAGGGCGGAAGTGTATGGCAGTATCGATGAAAGAAGAAAAGATCGACATCTCGATAGTGATTCCGGTAAGTAACGAAGCGGAAAACATCCTGCCTCTGGCCGATGAAATAAAATCCGTTATGGAGCGGGAATTTGCGCAATGGGAGTGCATCTGGGTTGATGACGGCTCAAGCGACGGCAGCCTCGATGTTCTTGTTGAACTTGCGCGCGCGGACCGCCGCCACAGATATATATCCTTTGAACGAAACGCAGGGCAGTCGGCCGCGCTCTGGGCAGGCTTCAGTGAATCCAGAGCTGCAATCATCGCCACAATCGACAGCGATGGCCAAAACGACCCGGCGGACATCCCTGCGCTGTTTAGAAATGTCGAATCGGGCGCCGCCGATATGGCGAACGGCTATCGCGCCCAAAGGCAGGACAACCTGAAACGAAAAATTTCATCCATTATGGGCAACGGATTCAGAAACTGGCTGACCGGCAGGACCGTAAGAGACGCGGGTTGCTCAACCAGGGTCTTTCGTAGAGAATGCATAGAATCGGTCCCTCACTTCGCCGGAATGCACCGTTTTCTGCCCACACTGGCGGCCCTGCAGGGCTTCAAACTGACTGAGGAGCCCGTAAATCACCGGCCCAGGCTCAAAGGCCGCTCAAAGTACTCGATCGGTAACCGGCTTTGGGTCTCGCTACTGGACATGTTTGGTGTTTTCTGGCTGAAAAAAAGGGCCTTTCACTACACGATAAAAACGAAATCGGAACTCACCGATTGATTCTCCCCCCCAACGGCCAGCCCACAAGAAGTCTCGCGAGAATTTCAGCATCGCTTCCAATTACCATTTCGCCATTGGAATTACAGTCAAGATACTGACGATCTTCATGTGGACTCTCCGAAGATCGTAGTTTTCTGAAATCCATACCACATTCTCTGTGATTTCGCCTCACAAAAAAGCTAGGCCATATAATCACTTACCAACAACCCACTCATGACTCGTCACCTGAAATAATTCTTCAAGCTGCTGCCTCTAAAGAGGCACAAAAAGTGCATAGCACATCCCCTGAGAATACTACGTCGTGATCTAAACAAGGAACAGAAAGGGGATCTTCTCCACATGAACGGCAAACAAGGTTTCACCTTAGTCGAAGTGTTGGTGGTTGTGGCAATCATCGCTATCCTGGCTACCGTCGCAACACCGGCCTACATCAACTACGTGAACCGTTCCAAACAGGGCCAGGCTGAAAGTATGCTGTTTACAGCCCGGCTGGAGCAGGAGGAGTTTTATACGGATAATGGACGATACGCCGGCACGATACAATGCCTTCCTTCCTTTGTCACCAGCGGAAACACGTCCTGCTTGACCAATTGTCCAGCCTGCGGCGCCAAAAACGCACTCATACAATATTACACCTTTTATGTTAACCAATCTATCCTCGCGAACGGGGCCACCCCGGCCTATTACCAGGTTGCGGCGACGAGAAAAATCTACGCTTTTGCCGGAACTGACATGGTGACGATAAGTTCAAATACTACTAATCCGACCGTACAGAATACGGACGCGTTGAAATTTTCCGTTTTTCAATGGTTGTTTAACCCATAAAGGGCGCAGATATGCGGAAGGTCACCGGCACGAATCAACAATATAGGACATCTCCCATGCCTAGATTTATCATTTTGAGTATCGCAATTTCGCTTCTGTTTCTTCCATTGTGTTCTCCGTGCAGCACCATGGCGTTCACGGTTCAAGAAGGGCCGGCGGTCATTCAACAAGGAGTTCCTTCCCAAGCACCCCCCAAACCGGCGCCGGTCAAGACTTCACAGCCACCGTCGCCTTCGGCGCAAGCTGCGCCGGCCAAGACTTCACGGCCATCGTCGCCCTCGGTGCAAACGGAAGTTGTCAATGTATTCGTAGACAGGATCGAGGATGGCGCGATCTATTCCAAGGATGGGAGGAAGTTCGAGATTGGTTCCACCAGGATTATAGACAACAGTCGTCCCGCAACAAAAATGAAGGCAGCCGAACTGTTTTTCGAAAACGGCAGCCTGACGGCAGTTATCCTGAAATAGCGGCAATTATAACTAAGTCGAATTCGAGGAGCAGTTCATGAGGCGAGCCACGCTAATTTTTATTCTCTTTTCTTTTTTTCCACTCGCTTTTCTGCCCGGAGATGCCACCGGCGGCAGCGCATGCAGCAACGCGCTCTTTCCTCCGTTCATATCCAACGGTGTCAAACCGAACATACTCATAATCCTCGATAACTCCCAAAGTATGGACGAAGATTTCTATGGCAACGCGGCCGGCTCCTATTCGCCGGCCAGCAAGTCGGTGGTCGCAAGACAGGCGCTGCAAAACATGCTTTCCACCCTCCAGGGAAAAGCCAATGTCGGAATAATGTCATTCTCACTACCCAGTGACGTACAATCTTTTTACATTCATAACTCCATGCCTTTTGCTTCCTACAATCCCGAGTCATACTGCGCCAACCCGCCCCCGGACTGCGTCACGTATTGCTCGACGGGGAACTCCACTTCAAAGGCAAACTGCGAGGCGGCCTGCCCCGGTCTTACGACCACAACCTACGCCACTGGAAACAATTTTCCCGATCTCATACTCAGCACCTCAGTATATCCATTCAATGAGCCCACGGGCGTAAGAGCGAGATACTGCGGACTGATTTATCCCAAGACACAACGGATGGTGAACCCCACCGACCCGACCAGTTATATCTACTGGAACCAACCCGACCCGATGTATGCCGGCGGTAACCTCGGGACACAGTTCGAATATTGCGGAAGCGATTTCGGAAGCTCCTACAGTGCCGCGGAAAATGCAAATAACAGCTATGGATCTTTCAGTACAAAAAAGGGATCAGGCGATGCCTACGTGGGGGGGCAATATTCCAACTATACCACTTCCTACACGTTTGAACCCACCGATTCTGACTGGGCCCTGGGATTTCATAATTTCGGCCAGCGGATGCCGTGGTATTACGTGGGCCCAACATGGTTCAGCAACGGTCAGGGTTCCGGTTCTCCACAGGGATACCTTCAGGTCCCGCTGGGTGACATTAGCAATGTGACCCAGTATAACAATGTCTACAACATACTCAATCCAAACCTGAATAACAGCGCCGGATATATGAGTTGCACGGCAGGGAACAAAAATACCTGTCCCTATATTATCAACGCCAGCAATACACCGACAGCCGGCGCGCTGCAGACTGCGCTGAATTACTTCAACGGGACTCTAAAGCAAGGTACAACCACTTATACCAGTCCTATTACATCGTCGTGCATGAAAAACTATATAATCCTCGTTACGGATGGAATGCCTTCCACTATGCTGGATGGCTCGCAACCTACCGCCACGACCCAATACTGCTACAACAGCTCAGGGGTAACCAACAATCAGACATGTACCGCGACCTCAAGCTGCACGGCCGCTTACAATGCGTTCTGTACTACTCCTGTCATGGGTCAAGTCATTAATCAACTTTATGACCTTCAGACAAACGTGATACAAACATTCAGCGGCACAAAAACCACCTTTCCCGTTAACACCTATGTCCTGGGAATAGGCTCCGAAGCTAATGGAAACCTGAACTCGATGGCCGTTGAGGGCGGCACGGCCACCTCCTCCGGGCAGGCTTATTACGCCAGTAATGCCACCCAGTTGAGCGATGCTCTGAACAGCATTATGACGAACCTGTTCGCGGGTGTTTCGTCGGGCAGTTCCATCTCGATTCTCTCCGAAGGCCAGAGCCAGACCGGCGCTAACATGCTGCAGGGCGTATTTTATCCGGCCAAATCTTTTATGGCGTCAACCTTAACCTGGCCCGGATATCTGTACAATTACTGGTTCTATAACAGCCAGACAGCCACCAACATGAGAGAGGATACCGTTCACGACTATATCCTCGAACTCAATGAGGACGACCAGATAATTTTCAATTTCACCCCTCAAACCGGCCTGACCGTCCAGAAATGGAAAGACCCGCTCGGCAGCGGCACCGGGAGCGCAACCGACGGTCCCGCCGTCGGGCTGGATGGTCTGACCCCCTTATGGGAAGCAGGCAAGCTGCTGTTCCAGACAACCGCCGCGAGCAGGCAAATCCTCACCCCGGGGAGCGGTGCCACCGGTCTGGTTAGTTTTAATACCTCCAATGCCACCCTGACTACGCCCGCCTCTTCTCCATTGGGCAATCCGGCAGTAACTCCGTCGACATTTGACCCCTGCCTTCAGCCTCCGGGAACGAGCAATACGGCTATCCTGCAAAACCTTATAAATTATGTGCGGGGGACCGACATAACAAACAATTATTGTTCCAACGGGACCAGTTTCAACAGCACTCCCTGCCATTCGAACAGTGACTGCACGAGCGGCTCCTACACAACCTGCGCCACGCTTAGTAGCTGCAAGAGCAGGACTGTAGGCCTCTGTTCCAACGGGACCGCTTTCAACAACACTGCCTGCAATTCGAACAGTGACTGCACCGCCCCTTACGGCACCTGCACTAAAAATGTATGGAAACTGGGGGACATCGTCTATTCCACACCCCAGGTTCAAGCCGATTACAGTTATTGCTACAATGGCACTTCTTTCAACACCCAGCGCTGCTATCAGAACTCCGATTGTACTTCGGGCGCTTATACTACGTGCCAGAAGGAGGAAAGCGTCGTCTTCGTCGGCGCCAACGACGGGATGCTGCACGCCTTCCAAACGGGAACCCTTACCAACGCGGGATTGAACCCGTCGAAACCGCTATTCCAGATGGAAGAACTTACGGGAATTCCAACCTCGAGCATGGGGCAGGAGTTGTGGTCCTTCATTCCCCAGAACTCTCTTCCCTACCTCAGGTGTCTTGCAGTTCCGCCTCCAGGCGGTTGCCATCTCTATTACAACGATTTGAGTCCGACCATAACGACAATGAATTATAACGGGGTGTCAAAAACAGTCCTGATCGGCGGGATGAGGCTCGGAGGCGGGTCTATTTCCACCGCAAAGTACTGCGTCAACGGCTCGGGGGCAAATAATGGGAACACCTGCACAAAGAACTCGGACTGCACCGCAACCGGATATACGACATGTTCCAACCCTTATTATTATCTCAATGCACCGTCGGACACATGTTCCTCGCTGAGTTCTACCACCTCGTTCACCTCCGCCTCCGCGTTGTGCGCCAATCCCGCCACCTGCTACAATCCTTCGGGCTGCACCGGGCTTTCCTCATATTACGCCATCGATATAACCGACGTTCAGAACCCCGTACTACTCTGGGAATTCAGCCATCCGTTTCTTGGTTATACTTACTCCGGACCGGCGATCATCCACAAATGGCTAACACCGTCTACTCTGAGCGGCGACCAATATTACGTAATGTTTTTGTCCGGCCCGACAAGCGGGACGGACGGCAGTTCGATTCAGGACGTCAAGGTCTTCGTCCTTACCCTTAACGCAGGCAATAATGTCGGTCTGTCGCCCCTGGCTATCAGCAACGTCTACTACAAGGACCTCGGGGCCACCACCGCGAACGGGTTTGGCGGAAGGCTTTTTACTCCCGGCCTGGATGTAAACGCGGATGGATACACAGATTTTGTTTTCTTCGGGTACGCGAACTCAGCAAACGGCACGAGCACCGACTGGACAGGCGGGATTGGAAAAGTCAATACCAACAATACCGATACCACCCTAGCCTTGAGCCCAGCAAACTGGACCTATGACATAACAACATACGCCAATATAGCAACACTGCCCGTAACAGCCAGGGTAGCGACCATGCCGTGTTTCAACACGAACTACCTCTATGCCGGGACGGGAAGATACTTTTCCTCTCAGGACAGCTATGGGTTTTCCAGCAATGGGGGTACGACTTATAGTCCGAACTATCTCATGGCAATACCGTTTACGTGCGATCAATATAACCACAATTGTACCAGCATCAGCTCCCTGAACCTGCTTACCGGCAATGCGACTGTATGTTCCAATGTACAGCAGGGAGCAACCGCTCTTGGTCAGGCCGGCTGGCAGATTGATCTGGATGCGGCGGCGGCGGATGGATCTTATCTCGCGGAGAGATTGATTACCGATCCCACCACCGATCCCGGCACCACAACCAGCCCCCAAAACCAAATATATTTTATTACTTCCGAACCCACTTCCAATGCATGCGGCTACGGCGGCCAGAGCCGCGTATGGGGTATGAACTGCGCCACAGGTGGTCCGATTGCTACAACTCAACCATGCAGCGGATATTCAATTCCGGCCTCCGCCCAGGTCGGCAACCTCTTTTTGCAAACGTCCACCGGGGCTATATACCAGATCAACGCCGACCAACAGTTCACCGGTCAGGGCGCCGGAGGTACGGGCACCGGAAACAGGACGACCGACTGGTATGTCGGCATGCCACCGGAAACTTCGCCCCCTAACGTGCAACCGGCTTCACCGACGACCCAGACAGGGCAGATAATACAATGGATTGAAAAATGAAAAAGGAAAGTGGATTCACATTGGTTGAACTGATGGTGGTAGTCTCGATCACTATACTGCTGCTCGCGTGGGGCATTCCTTCATTCTCGACATGGAACAATAAACACGGTATCGAAAGCCAGATGATACAGCTCTACAACGACCTTCAGTTCGGGCGCATGACAGGCTATGGCAGCAAAGTCGTATCGGGGGTATGGTGGGGAGGAGGTGCAAGCATCACCTCATACCAGATAAGGTCTGATGCGAACAACAATGGCGTAATCGATGACACCGGCACAGACACTCAGATCGGACCAACGGTGATTTTAAAGTATGCCATTACTCCTTCGGTTATCCAGAACAGCGTGAGCTTTGACGGAAGGGGATTTCTTGATCCCGCCAATCCGATCACCTTCAGCGTTTCAGCGACCCAAGGGGCTGCAATAGATTGTGTGGCGGTATCGAGCACCAAAATAACCCTCGGAAAAATGAGTGCCGGAAATTGTGCGCCAAAATAAGAGGTATCCACGTGACTACTAACCCTTGCGATAAACGGGGCTTTACGCTCATCGAGGTCCTGGTAACTCTTATGATCCTGGCCTTCGGGATGTTGGCTACGATCACCGGCATCACGGCAGCGCTCGATCATAACCTGATGAATGAGATGCGAAATGATGCGATAAAGATTGCGCAGGAACAGGAGGAGGCGGCCAGGAACATGCCTTATGCCAGCATTCAGACTATTTCTCAGCTACCACAAACCATAACGAGGCAGGTGAGAAACAGGCTGGTCAACTATACTGTTACTTTCAAGCCGTTCGCTACTGCATCGGCCGGCGCAGGCATGGGAATGACGATAGTGCAGTACACTGTTCAATGGACGTTCAAAAACACTTCAAACAATCCAAACAATCAATATTCTTATGTTCTTCAGACAATTGTGAGGCAGAAGAAATGAACAGGCAGCGCGGCATGACCATGGTGGAATTGCTGATCAGCGTGGCGATTGTCATGGTTATTATCGGGGCGGCAACCACTGCCTACCTGAAAATTCTAAGGACATACAAGACCCAGGGCAAGCTGGCCGAGAACTATATGGCCAATTTGACCGGACTGGAGATGTTGCGCTACGATATCGAAATGGCCGGGTTCGGGCTGCCCGCAGGCCTTGGGGCCGCCAACTACACCGAAGCGTCTGATGGTACCGTATCCTACTACAATCCAGCAAATCTCAACGATTCGCCCAATACCCCTCCGAGGGCGTTAGCGCATCTGGACAACTCGGCGGCCGCTGCACACAACTCCGATGTGCTCGCTATAAAATCGACTTCGGCCAACGTCAATGCTACGAGCAAGAGATGGTCCCTGATTTACGATGGCGGTACTCCACAGGTGAAACAATGGAACAATTCAGCCATGGACTTTACTGCCGGGCCTCCTTCCGCAGACAACGTAATCGTTATTGACTTTAACGGCAACCTGGTGCTCAACGCAGGGCAATGGTGCAATGCGTTCAAGACCGCTTATTTTACCAACGCCAACCCCATCGCGACTGGACTCAATACCTCATATGTCTATTACGTTTATGGCCTCGATAACAGCACCAACGGGCACAGAATGCCGTTTAACCGCGTCGATTATTACCTGGACAAAATTCCCGCTCAATTTCCAAGCACTTGCGCCGCCAGCACCTTTACACTGTATCGGAGCACGATAGACCAGCAGACCGGCAACTTCGACAAAGCTCCCCTGGTCGACTGCGTGAGGGATTTTCAAGTGGCCTTCGGGATCGACCCCAGTGGGCAAAACACGCAACCGATCCAGTGGCAGGCAAACCTGTCACAACAGCCCTGGATGACAAACTATATCGCAGGCAACCAGATGTCCGCTTGGCAAATTCAGACGTACCTCCGCGAAGTGAGAGTATTTATCCTCTACCAGGATGGGCTGGGCGATACAAGCAAGTCCCCCAGTTTCCGGTTTTCCGGCACCTTGAACCTGGGTGACCAGGACATTGCCCACAGCCTTGATCCGGGCGTTTACCCAGCGCCACCGAACAGTTTTCAGCAGTTGAGCGCTGCGGCCCTTCCGGGGGCGCTGAGTACCTTCACCCCTGCGGGCGCCGATTGTCAATACCGTTGGAAGATTCTTGAAATGGATGTCAAACCGATGAACTTGATGAACCTGCCATCCGGCACACCGAGATGAAATTGAGCTGAGAAAATGATAAACCCAATTCGTAATCAAAAGGGAATAGCCCTCGTTGTAACTCTGATGGTGCTCGTACTCGGATTTGCAATCGTGGCGATACTGTTCCGGCTCGCTACCCAGGAGACGAAGCTGACCGGTCTCGAACAAGGTTATACAAGCGCACTGGATGCGGCTAAGGCTGGAACTGACCTGTTCATTGACATGATCGAAACTGGGTTACCAAATCCACCCCCACCCGTAACCCCCTATTCGGGGCCCCCAAACCCTTTCGGCATTAGCACTCTTGGCGGCCAGTGTCTCCAGATTAAGATGAACACCACCCCTTCATCAGCCTGGGCCACACCAGCCTGGACAACAGCCGGATGTCCATCCGTGCCTAATGCGACAAGCGTTTTCCCCCCCGGCGCTAACGCCGCCAGTACCGCCCAATATTATCCGGACACGACCCTTACGTTGTCCAATTATACGGTTTACATCAAAGTCATCGATAACTGGTTTACTCAGGCAACAGGTGCCAGTCCCTGTAATAACGGCTGCTATTATTACACGGTCCTTGCACGGGCGGTGGCGCCGAACTCCAGCGAGTATGCCGACGTCCAGTTCGTTTACCGCTACTCCCACCCATAGGGAACATTCCAGACAAGGCTTGATACCGGTTTGTTCATCCAGGTAAAATCATCCCTCAGAAAGGGGCGATCCCGGTTTGCGGCAATAATTCCACTCTTTTTGTACAAGGGGATGGATTACTAAGCGCAGACTTACATCTTCGCAATAAACCTGCTATAAAAGCGATCCGGGCCAGTGCCCGAATCCGGCTTTGCTCCCCTTTCTCCCAAAGCGCACAGTGTCGTTTTCAGGGTAAACCGGAAGTTTCCAGGAGGCGCCGTTTCCGGGTGGCAACCTGGAATTGCGGGTGAAAAGGGCAAATCTCCCATCCATTGCTCATCACACGAGACTCTAAATGAAGCCAAAGCGGGCTGTCCTGCTCTCTTTTTCCGTTATTGCCCTCTGTATCTTAAGTTATGAGTTTTTCGATCAGCCGGCCGCGCGTTTTTGCTCGACCATCGATGGCGAAATCAAGTACATCTCCGAGCTGATAACGCGGCTGGGGTTATCCACGCCCTACCTGGTGGCCGCGCTTGCCGGATTTATCTACTTCAAGTTTATCAAAAAGAACGAAATCGCGGCAAACGCAGCCGGTTTCCTGTTCCTTGCCGTCGCCCTGGCAGGGATCGCAAACGATCTGATCAAGATTCTCGTCGGAAGGAGCAGACCCGGCCTGCTGCTTGACAAAGACATATACGGGTTCCAACCCTTTACCAACCAATATTATTATGCCTCGTTTCCATCAGGGCATGCCAATACGATAGGCGCCCTTTGTTACGGACTTTACAGGGTGAGCGGCCGCCTCAAGTGGGCCTTGCTGACTATAGCTTTGGCGGTAATGGCCAGCCGTGTCATACTCGGGGCGCATTTTCCCAGCGACGTCCTGTTCGGGGCTTACCTGGGAGTAGTCGTTACCGAACTCATAGCTGCGGCTTTTGAAAAAAAATCAAAGCGGATAACACGGCAACCCGGACAGGGACCGCCGCAGCCCGCGGACAATTGATCTAGAATGCCGATAGGAGGATGAGAGTAAAAGATGCCATCGATCAACATTGGGGACATCGATCTCAACTATGAGATCCATGGCGAGGGATTTCCGCTCCTTTTCATAAGCGGTCTTGCCGCAAGCACCTCTACGTGGGAAGGGCAAATCGGGTTTTTCAAAGACTATTACAGATGCATAGTTTTCGATAACCGGGGGGCGGGGATGTCCGGAAAGCCCCCTGGGCCGTATACAATCGCGCAGATGGCGAAAGACGCGCTCCGCCTGCTTGATGGCCTCAGGATCGAAAAGGCGCTGGTATTCTCCCTTTCGATGGGGGGAATGATCGCTCTGGAGCTGGCGAGGATTGCGTCCCGGCGCCTTGGGGCCATGCTCCTGGGATGCACCCACGCGGGCGGCAAGAACCGTGTCTCACCCTCGCCCGAAGCAGTATCGCTCCTCGTAAACAATGCGGGGCTTGGCCGCGAGGAAATCTTTCGAAAAGACACGCCCCTGTTTTTTAGTGAGAAATTCCGGGCTGAAAACTCGAAACTGATAGAAGAACACTACCGATTGCAGCTTCTGGCGCCCCCTCAGCCGGAGTACGCATTTCAGGCTCAACTCATGGCAATCTATCAATTCGACTGTACGGACGCACTGAGACAAATCAGCAACCCTGCGCTGATCGTAACCGGGACGCAGGACGTTCTGATTCCGGCGGCAAATTCGATTTTTCTTGCTGAAAATCTTGGGAACGCCGAGCTGCTCGAAATCCCTGGAGCGGGGCATTCCCTGCATGTCGAGTGCAGGGAGTTTCTCAATCAGGCCGTTCACCTTTTTTATCAAAAACATCTTGGGGCAGGGTCCCACTGAGAAAATTCCGCCTGAGAAAAGCTTCTATTTTTACCGAGAGGTCCCGCTCGGCCCCCCAGTAGAAGTGATCCACGCCGGGAAATATTTCAAGGGTTACCGGGGCGCCAGGCTGCCTGGAGAGCCATTTCCGAAGAGATTCGACAGAGCAGAAATCATCCTGGTTTCCGATCGTGACGAGTCGGGGCACATCTGGGAGTCTGAGTCCCTCGAAAGAAATAAAATCCAACGGAGGCGATATGAGTATGATCGAATCAGGTGAAAGGCCCATTCGGATTGCCTCCATTGTTGCCCATGCTCCATAAGAGTAGGCGGCAAGATCAATGCGCCCGGGGGAGTGGCCGTTCAGGTATTCCGTGATGGTAATCAGGTCTTCGGCATCCTTGAGCCCCTGCGCCGGATGCCCGCCGCTGGCGCCCGCTCCCCTGAAATTGAAGCGCAGCGTACTCCACCCCAGGCCGGCAAAGGCCTGACGCGCGCTCAGAACCACGTTGTTGTGCATGTTGCCGCCGTAGAGCGGATGTGGATGGCAAAGGATCGCATTTCGGCCAATCCGCCCCCCTTCATACAGTCCCTCAATAGTTATCTTCCCGCCTTCAACCGGTATCCTGACAGGCTCTTCAGCCATAATCCGCTCCTTTTCGGCCACCCTTGGATTGATTATATTTCTTTTTATAGACGCATACACCGGATGGGCCGGTTTTTGCAATCCGGTTTATGTACGATCCAGGGGCGGGCGATGCGGCCGGGTTTATCGGCCCCTCCCGGGCTTCCTGTCGCAGTGACGTTAAAAGGATGTTGAATGTCCCGCTTCAAATCAGCTCTTGCGCTTAGCGGAGGTTCCGCGCGAGCCCTGTCGCACCTGGGGGTCATCCAGGAAATCGAGCGCAGGAACCTGAGGTTCGACTTGATAGTAGGAACGAGCATGGGGGCCGTAATCGGCGGCCTCTACGCCTGCTATGGAGACTCGGCAAAGGTTTTGGCGCGTCTCAAAAATCTTTTCAAAAGCGAACTCTTCCTCAGGACCACCTCCAACGCAGTCGATGATAATCCCGTTTTTCTAGGTCCGGACGGTTTTTTTAACCGGTTCATATGGCTGTTTAGAAGAGGGGTCTTCCTTAGCCACACTATGCTGCGGATGGAGCTGGTAACGGAAGATCTCTACGACGAGCTGTTCGCTATGCTGATACCGGAAGTGCTCATAGAAGAACTGCCGGTCCGGTTTGCCGCAGTCGCAATGGACCTGCTGACGGGAGAAGAGATAGTACTGACGAAGGGGTCTTTGAGACGCGCCGTTGCCGCAAGTTCCTCGATTCCAGGGATGTTTCCGGTGATCGAGATAAACGGTCGAACGCTCGTGGACGGGGGCTGGACGGATAACGTCCCCGCTGCCCCGGCGATCGCCCTGGGAGCTCATTTCGTCCTTGGCTCCGACGCCACCCTCGAGGTTCACGGAATGGCGACACAGCCAAAGTCTGCAATGGAGATATTGTTTCGCTGCAATGAAATCTCGCGCATTCTTCTGACCAGACATCGGAAATCAGCCGCTGATGCCCTGATTGCCCCTGAAATAGGCGACATATCCTGGGCGGACTTCAAATCTCTGGACCATTGCCTGGCCGCAGGCAGAAAAGCCTTCGATCAAAACTCATCGGCCATTTTGAAACAGATGCTCCTGCGCCGGTTCCAGACACTTGAAGGGACCATCCATCCCGGCAGGGTCCGGGAGTGGCGGCATCAGTTTCTGATAATGTGATTCTCGGTCCGGCGTTTCTTCGTCTATAAAAAGCGACCCTGTCGAAATCGCGGGGGTGATCTCACTCACGGACGCCGCCCGGGGTCGTGCAGTGCCGTGCCTGCATGTCGAACCGGATCGAAGTACTCCAAAACGAGTAGCAGAGCCATCTCGCTTATTTCCTTTGACAAGACACCCCTGATTTATGCGATAGTAATTCATACTCCAACTGAGAACAGAAACACTCATTGTAAGACGAAAGGAGATATACCATGGCTCAGAGGGCTACCTTTGCCGTTTTTATCATAGTTTTCAGTCTATGTTTGTTTGCGCCTGCCTTTTCAAACGCCGGAGTCAGCGAGGAAGCCAAGGTTCAGGCATCAACCGCCGTCATAAAAGAGATTATGGAGATCCCGGAAAGTGCAATTCCGCCCAGTCTCTTGTGCAGCGCGCACGGGATCGCGATTTTTCCCGATCTGCTCAAGGCTGGATTCATTTTTGGCGGCCGTTACGGATGCGGGGTGCTGCTGGTGCGTAATGAGGACGGGACTTGGAGTAACCCGGTCTTTTTCCGCCTCATAGGAGGCAGCTTCGGGTGGCAGATCGGTGCCCAATCCACCGATGTTGTACTTGTGCTCAAAAGTATTCGCAGTCTGGATGCGATAAGCGGCGGCAAATTCACTCTCGGGGGTGACGCTTCGGTAGCGGCCGGTCCGGTCGGCAGGCAAGCCGAGGCGGCTACTGACGTTCTGCTCAGGGCGGAGATCCTCTCTTACTCGAGAAGCCGGGGCCTTTTCCTGGGCCTTTCGCTTGAAGGGGCCGCAATTCAGGTGGACTACGGCTCGACCGCGGCATTCTATAACGTTCCGGGATTGCTGCCTGTGGATATTTTGAAAAACCGCAATATGATGGCCCCGCCGTCTGCGGCGGAACTTAGACGGGTGCTCGAGTGGTACTCCAGACAGCAATAAGATGTCGAACAGCCGTATGATGGACGGCGAAGCCTGAGAGCAGACAAACCGGAGGGTTCACACAACCGCAACCTTGAGGGTCTCAATAATAGGCTCTGACGGGAGCTGAAGCGATTTCGTTCTTCCTCCAACCTGCACCGCTCGAACCGGTCTCTCCTGGAGCTGGTTCCCCGCACGAATATAACGAGGAAAGCGGCGGAGAACGAAAAAGGCAGATCGGAATCCTACCGGAAGTGTAGGGCCGGCTCAGGCCACCACCCAAAGAGCAATACCTCCCGCGAGTTGGATAAGCTTGCCTGTTACGCGTCCCATGTCGAACTCAGCCACCTTGGACAGCCCTTTTCTTCCCACCACCACGGTACCATATCCTTCCCGAAGGGCTTCTTCGAAAATAGCCCCGGCGCGGCTTGTGACGCCGGAAATGACTTTGGTCGAGATCTTCTCCCGTTCGATTCCGGATGAGACAAGTATACGGATGGCCGCATCAAACGCAGGGATGATCTGATTTTCCGCCTCCTCGATAAGCCGTTGCCTGTATTCTTCCGGAAATATCTTTTCCTTGCCGGTCCAGGAGACTGTAATTCCACGAACCACGTGAACGAGCCTGATGGCAGTTTTGGAGGCGTTGATCATCTTGGATACATGATCCACGGCCCTCATGGCCGCTTCAGAAGTGTCCATAGCTATAATCACCCCCCCGCTCCCCGCGTTATCTCCAACCAGCCACAAGTTAACTGTGCAAAGTTTTGCTGCAGTTTTGGCCGCAACGCTTCCGAGCACCTGTGCGCCGGCCCCCCCAAAGCCGCTCCGGCCCACCAGTATTGCGTCATACCCCCCGCGCTGGGCCTCCAGCAACAGGTCTCTTGCAATACCTTCTTTTTCTTTCTGGATGCTGATCATAATGGAATACTCGGGTATGCCTATCCCTGTAAGCTGGCGGCGAATATCGCGCATAAGGTCGCGGACCAGTCTTTCCCGCTCGGAGTCCCATTTCCTGAGAAGGTCTGAATTTGGTAAACTGGACGGTTCTCTCTCCCAATCCCGGAAGGATTCCGGAGCTTTCGGCATAACATGGAAAAGAACAAGTTCCGTCTGCTGGACGGAAATTATGCCGCTCAGGTAATCGACAAGCCTCTGCGTCTGTTCAGAGCCATCGACGGCGATAAGCACCTTACAGCATCCGAGTTCCATTCTTCTCCCTATGCTCCCGAGCAAGTTAGCGTTAGCCTTCGCTTTCAATCGGAAAGGTGAGCTTGGCCCCGTGCCAACCTATTACTAAAACCATAGGGCAAAGGGAAAAGATGAGCAATAAATAAATGAAGCTGACGCCCCTTAACCTTGTGAGAATATCAGGGGTCATTTCCCGCCAGAAGAGGGCGCCAAGAGACACGACCAGCATGAGCATCGAAACGGCTACTTTTATATTTATCGACCGTAATGGTCTTGCCAGGTAATTGACGAACCAGGTTGTAAAACCGGTCAGCATGACGATCGGAGTAAAGATTACTCCCCCGGCAAGGCAATGGAAGGCAGTCGTTTCGTATGAGGCGTCCGCTGTGATGAGGTAGAGGAAAGTAAAGAATACTGCAGCGAGCATGAACACAATGGGAAAATGCACCGTCATCGGGTGCGGGTGTCTGCGAAGAAAGGGAAATTTCTTGAGCAGCGGTTCGAGAAAGCTCTTTTCCTCAATGCCGGATTTACTCCCGATAATCCCGACCTGCGGATATCTTTCGAGAACTTCCGGCCCGTGAGGGGCGGCGCTCATGTCCGTGGTGAGGTCCTTTCCCGAATGATGGCGCCTCATGTGGACGCCCGTTTTCCAGAGGTTACTCCGGCTTACGTCATAGATTTTGCCCTCATAGGCTATATAGACGGGCTTTCCTTCCTTGCCGTCTTTTTGGGCAAGTTCCTCCAGGCTCAGTTCCATATCCGGCATTTCAAAGTCCCCCAGGCTCAAATCAGGTTTTGCTCGTGTGATTCCGAAAAAGATAATAATCGAGCCGCTTAATACAATCACTAACTACCGTCTCCCAAACCAAAATTCGGCTGTTGAAAATTAACGAAGATCCATGCATTGCATTTGATCTGTCGATTCTTATCGTGACTTCAGCATAAGTATGGCGAACGCTAATGGGGAGGTGCAACTTTCATATGGCTCAACCTCCCGGCGGACATATAATTTACTCGGTATATTCGCGCTGTTTCGGCGCGGGGAGGCGCGTTTCCTTGAAGGTGGCCGGCGTTTTTGTGCTGTGCATTACGTTTTTGCTGTTTCCTTCTCTTTCCCCGGGGGAGGCATTCAAGGACGCTACGGAAGCTCGTCTCTCGAATGGCCTCAAAGTCATTTTGCTCGAAAACCACAGCTCTCCAATAGTTTCGTTCCAGGTCTATTACCGGGCCGGGTCGCGGAACGAAAAAAACGGCAAAACCGGGCTCGCACACATGCTTGAGCACATGATGTTCAAAGGTACGGGCAAGGTAAGCGGTGAGGAGTTTGTCAGGACAATCTATGAGCTGGGAGGGGAGCAAAACGCCTCTACGTCGCACGACAGTGTGGGATATTTCGAAACGCTTGCCTCGGACCGAATAGGGGTGCCCGTCGCTTTTGAATCTGACCGCATGAGCAACCTGGTCCTGAGAGAAAACGACTTCCGGACGGAGAGGATGGTCGTTCTCGAAGAGAGGCGAATGCGCGTCGATGACAATCCACAGAATTTTTTGATTGAGCAGTTGGAGGCCGCCGCGTACCAGTCGCAGCCGTATCACTGGCCTGTAATAGGATGGACCGAGGACATTGAGAGATTAACGATCGAGGACGTAAAGGCTTTCTACGCGACCTACTACAACCCGGCCAATGCCTTTATAGTGGTCACCGGCGACTTCAAAAAAGAAGTCCTCTTACCCGAGTTGGAAAAGGCGTTCGGGAAAATCCCAAGCGGAACACCTGTGCAAGAGCTTCGAATCCAGGACCCCAAACAGCCCGGTGAAAGACGTGTGATTGTCGAACGCCCTGCACAGGTCGGGTCCCTTGTCATCGCCTGGCACGTTCCCAATCTGCGAAGCCAGGACAGTTATGTGCTGGAAGTTATAAAGGCGATTCTTGCCGAGGGCAAGAGTTCCAGGCTCTATGACCGCATGGTGCGCGGAAAAGCGCTCGCACTCGAATCTTCGGTTGACTACGACATGCTTACCATGGACCCGTCCCTTTTTTATATCACGGTCTCCGTTCTTCCAGGCAAGGATTTCGGCGAAATAGAAGCGGCCCTCTATGAAGAAATGGAGCTTCTAAAGTCAACTCCCGTGGGCACCCGGGAGCTTGAAAAAGCGAAAAACCAGCTTGAGGCCGCCTTTGTTTTCGATCAGGAATCCATCTTTTCCCTGGCCCAGAACCTTGCGTCATACGAAATAGCGCTCGACTGGGCATCTATGGGCGCATACGTTCCCTCCATCCGGAGCGTCACGCCGCAGGAAATTCAACGCGTTGCCTCGAAGTACTTCACGGCCCAAAACCGCAATATCGGGATTCTCAAACCCACAGGGCCACCCGTTGAGTTGCCCTCTCAGGCCGTCCCCCAGCCTGCGGGCGGCATAAAGGAGAAGAGCATAAGGCTTCGGGCTTCCAATATCCGCAATGAAGTTATCCCGTAGAGTGTGAGCGGCTGCAATGAATCGAAAGAAAATCTGCATCGTTTTTATTTTGGTCCTGATTGCGCCTTTGCTGAAAGGCGACTTCTGCGTCGCGATGCCGCAGGTCCAGAGGATCGATTTGCCTAACCACCTGCAGGTGCTCGTATTCGAAGAACATTCGGTTCCGGTTGTTACACTCCAACTCCTGGTCGGCGCCGGTTCCTGGCGAGATCCTCAGGATAAGAAAGGCCTCGCTAACCTGACTGCCAAGTCTATCATGCTCGGGACCCGGTTTTTTTCATTCGACGAGATAAATGACCGGCTCGATTTCATTGGGGCCAATCTTGACGCGGATTGTTCCAAAGACTTTGCCATACTCGGCATGCAGGTGCTCAAAAAGGACCTCGAAGCGGGGGTCGGTCTATTTACGGAGATAAGCGTCCATCCCACCTTCCCCGCAGCCGATGTGGACGGACAAAAAGATGACATCATCGGAGCGTTGCGAGCAAAGGAGGACGATCCGATGGAGGTCGCGAGCAGGGCCTTCGACAGGGCGCTTTTCCTGAACAGCCCTTATGCCAGCCCGGTCGAGGGTACGGAGAAATCGGTTGCAGGAATTGGTGCGGAAGAACTTTCAAAATTCTACTCCTCTTTTTATCGGCCGAACAACTCCTTGCTGGTGATCGGGGGGGACATAACCCCGCAGGAAGTGAATACCCTGATAGTTCCCAAATTGCTTGAGTGGGAAGCGGCCCAGATACCTGAAACGCCGTTCCGAACCGAGTTCGCCGAAGGAACCGTAAACGTCGCCATCGACAAACCCGTGACGCAGGCCACGATCATAATCGGCTGCCCGGCCATTGATAGAGCCAGCGAGGACTATTACCCCTTTCAAGTGATGAATCAGATTCTGGGCTCAGGAGATTTGTCGAGCCGGCTGATGGCTGAGATACGTATCAAAAAGGGGCTTGCCTATGCGGTCGAAAGCCTTCTCGTCGCCCGCAGGCATGCGGGTTCTTTTCGCGTTGTTATCCAGACCAGGAATGAGTCCGCCAAAGAGTCGACGGCGCTTGCTGAAAAGGAATTGGAGCGGCTCCAGCGCGAGCCGGTTTCAGAGGGAGAACTCCAGGCGGCAAAGAAGTTTTTGATAGGCAATTTCCCATTGAAATACAGCCTCCAGCAGGATTATGCAAAGTTCCTGGCACAGATCGAATTCTACGGACTCGGAACTGATTACCCCGACAGGTACGCCTCGCTGATAAACGCGGTGACACAGGAAGATATTCTCAGAGTGGCGAAGAAATATCTTAAACCGGAGAATGTAATAGTGATTGTCGCCGATCTGAAGAAGGCACAAGCAAAATAAGAGAGCCGGCTTTAAATACCACGATATTTATCGAGATTGAAAACCGCAAAAAAACAACCGGGCTATTGTAATTGCAAGCGGTGATATTATTTTTGGCGAACAGGGTCCTGCCGTCAACCAACCAACGTCTGGGCAGAGCTCTTTCGGTTAATTTTCAGTGTCCTTCACAACCGTTCCCCTTACTGAATCGCAAGGCTTTGGCAGATGCCTGATTTGTGTCGTAGAGAATTTCTCAAGCTCTTCGGAATCGTCGGGACAGGAGCGGTGCTAAGCGGTTGCGGTGAGCCGGCCACGCGGTATCTGATTCCTTTCATTAATCCGCCTGAAGATGTCGTCCCCGGAAAGGCAGTGTATTACGCGACGACCTGCCGCGAGTGTCCGGCCGGCTGCGGTATGTTGGCCAAGAATCGTGAAGGGCGGATCGTGAAGGTGGAAGGCAATCCGGCACACCCGATCAGCGGAGGCAAGCTCTGCATGCGGGGGCAGGCTTCGCTGCACGGCCTTTACAACCCGGACCGGTACCCGGGCCCGATGCTGCGAAATGAAGCCGGCGGCTTCGATCATATTACCTGGGAGCGGGGCGAAGAGATCCTGGCCACTAAGCTGGCTGAGGCGGTTCGCAAAGGCGACGGGGGCCGCATCGTCGTCATGACCGACCTGATCACCGGATCTTTACACGATTTGACAGGGCTGTGGCTAAACGAAATGGGCCAGCAAAACGGCCATATAATATATGAAACCTGGTCCTATGAGCCGTTGAAAAAAGCCAACCAGGTAGTTTTTGGCCGTGACGCTATTCCGACGTACCGGTTCGATGAACTCGATTTTCTCATATCTTTTAACGCGGGCTTTCTCGAAACCTGGATATCCAATCTCGAATATGCACGCCAGTACGGTTCTTTTCATCCAATCTCGGGTGAGAGGAAAAACACCTTCGTCTTCGTCGGACCTCGGCTTTCGATGACGGCAAATAATGCCGACCTTTGGATTCCGACGCGTCCCGGAACGGAGTACGCCGTCGGACTCGGGATTCTTCGGGCAATCCTTGACAAAAACCTCGCCCCCGGCCTTCCTTCAGATCGCAGGGCGGCGCTTGCATCGATGGTCAATAACTGGCCCGTCGACAAGGCTGCCGCAACAGCCGGGTGCGATCCAGGCCTCATCGAAGCCGTTGCGAAGAGGTTTGCCGAGGCGGCTCGGCCTCTGGCGATCGCCGAAGGACTTTCACAGTGCCTGCCCAACGCAACCGAAACTGCGGTTGCCGCAAATCTTCTCTGCACGATCAAACCTGCGAGCCTTTCTGCTATCGACTTCAACCGGGAATCCTCCTATACCGTGAGCGCGCGAGCCGAGGAGGTCAAAACGCTTGCCGACCGGATGCGCTCCGGAGAAGTGGACGTTTTAATCTTCCGGGGAGTAAATCCCGTTTTCTCGCTTCCCAAATCCTGGGATTTTGCCGGAGCAGTGAAAGCCGTTCCTTTTGTGGTGGGGTGTTCTCCGGCGGTTGACGAGACCGGCGCCCTGGCTCATCTTGTTTTGCCTACCAATTATTCCTTTGAGTCCTGGGGAGATTATTCACCCAGACCGGGAGTAACCGGGTTCATGCAACCCGTGATGGGGCCGGTTTTCAATACCAAGCACATGGGGGATATACTGATCTCAACTGGGAAAAAGGTAAAAGGAGAAGACAGCTTTCCGTTCAAGGACTACTACGATGCACTCCAGGGCTACTGGACGCGAATATCGACCGAGGCAGGTATAGAATCGTTTGACACTTTCTGGCAGAACTTGATTATGCAGGGCGGTTACTGGCCGGAGCAGCCCGGAGCAGCCCAGGCGCTTTCCCTGCCCGTACCGGCGTTTAGTTTCCCCGAACCGGCGCAACAGCCGGGGGCAACCACCCCCCTGGTCATCTATCCAACCGTACAGTTCTTTGACGGCAGGATGGCCAATCATTTGTGGGTCCAGGAAATCCCCGACCCGATGACCCAGGTGACATGGGGAGGGTGGCTGGAGATCCACCCGGAGACCGCCGGGAAATTGAACCTGAGGAAAGGGGACCTTCTTGAGGTAAAAACGGATTACGGGACCGTCCAAATTCCGGCCCTTCCCATCTACACTGTACCGGAGGGCGTCGTTGCAATACCGGTCGGCCAGGGCCATTCGAGCTTCGGCAGGTTTGCAAACGGGCTTCCGGCTAATCCTTTCGAATTGCTTGCCCCGGATATCGACCCGGTTTGCGGCGCTATCCTGCGTCATGCGCTAAATCCGAAAATCGAAAAAACAGGCGGTACTTTTGTTATTGCCAATACCGACGGAAGCTTCTTCCAGCATGACCGCGACTTGGCGCAGGCAATGCCCCTGGAAGAGCGAAACAGGATGGCGGCAGCGGGAGAAAAGCCCTACATCGATTACCCTTTGCCTATTGGCTACGAGAAGTCGAAAGATTTCTATCCACCTCAAATGTATAAAGATTATCGCTGGGCAATGGTCGTGGATCTGGACAGGTGCATTGGCTGCAGCGCTTGCGTAGTCGGATGTTACTCGGAAAATAATGTCGCCGTCGTAAAACGGGAGCAGGTCATTAAGGGGCGCGAAATGTCATGGATAAGGGTCCAGCGATATTTCGACGACAGCAAGACTTCCGCAAAATGGCTGGTAATGCTTTGTCAGCACTGCGACAACGCGACATGTGAGTATGTGTGCCCTATTTTCGCCCCGCAGCATAGCGTGGAGGGACTCAATAACCAGATTTACAATCGCTGCTTCGGAACGCGTTTCTGCTCGCAAAACGATCCTTACAAAGTGCGGCGCTTCAACTGGTTTACTTTCACCAGGCCCGAGCCGCTTAAGTGGCAGCTTAATCCCGACGTTACGGTAAGACAAAAGGGCGTAATGGAAAAGTGCTCTTTCTGCGTCCAGAGAATCATAGAGGCAAAACTCGACGCCAAAGCGAAAGGCCGCGAAAAAGTGCGCGACGGCGACTTTACGACAGCCTGCGCCCAGACCTGCCCTACCGGCGCCCTTATCTTTGGCAGCCTGATCGACCCGGACAGCAGGGTGTCCAAGATGATTAACGATGTCAGGGCTTACCAGGTGCTTGTGCACCTCAATACAAAGCCGGCGGTGATCTACCTGAAGAAGGTAACTCGGAAGATTACCATCTGATTAAGGTCCTGAAGGACGCTGAGAAATGGGGATGACAGTTTCGCATGGGATGACGGAAGCTGCGGGACCGCAGGGGCTGACCACCTACGGCTCGGTGGATGATCAGATACTGGGCGCTATGTGGAATCCCGGCGGCTTTTACTGGCTTTGTTTAGCGATTGCCGGGCTGGGCGTTCTTGTGGGCGCTTTTTCCTGGGGGTACCAGATCGCAACGGGCCTCGGGGTGGCCAATATTACCCATCCCACGATGTGGGGCTCATACCTGGTGAACTTTGTATTCTGGGTAGGTATCGCACATTCCGGCACCCTCATCTCGGCTATCTTGTTCCTTTTTCGCGCATCCTGGAGAACAACCATTTCCAGAAGCTCCGAGGCGATGACTATCTTCGCAGTAATGATAGCCGGACTGTTCCCGCTCATCCACCTGGGGCGTGTTTGGTTAGTGTACTGGATACTTCCATATCCGAACCAACGAAATCTGTGGCCGAACTTCCAGTCGCCTCTGGTCTTCGATGTAGTTGCGATCTCGACGTATCTCACCGTCAGTTTCCTTTTCTGGTATACGGGCTTGATCCCGGACCTGGCCACTATAAGGGATCGTGCTACCGGCGTGAAAAACAGGATATATGGTTTTTTCTCGCTTGGCTGGCGGGGGTCTAACTCTTTCTGGAAGAACTACGGGACAGCCTACCTGCTGTTTGCGGCCCTTGCCACCCCGCTCGTTATCTCGGTTCACAGCGTCGTTTCCTGGGACTTCGCCCTGGGCATTGTTCCAGGGTGGCACAGCACTATTTTCGCCCCCTACTTCGTTGCCGGCGCGATTCATTCCGGGTTGGCAATGGTGCTCGTGCTCCTGATCCCCATGCGCAAAATTTTCAGGTTCGAAAACCTTATTACGATAGAGGTGCTGGAAAATATCGGCAAGACGATAATCCTTACCGGCCTCATCGTCGGCTATTCCTATGCGGTCGAACATTTCATGGCCTGGTATGGCGGCGGCAAAGCCGAAGAAGCGCAGTACATGTGGCGTATGACGGGTTATTATTCCTGGTGCTTCTGGATGATGATCGTCTGTAACGCGGTCGTCCCGATATTTTTATTTTTCAAGAAAATCAGGACCAGTCTGCCCGCCCTGTTCTCGATAGGGATCCTTGTAAACATCGGAATGTGGTTCGAGCGCCTGGTGATTATCGTAGGTTCCGAAGCCCATGAATATGACCCCTACTCATGGGGTGTTTACCCGTACCCATCCATTGTCGAATGGGGGATCCTGATTGGCTCTTTTTCCCTCTTTTTCTTTCTTTTTCTCCTTTTTGCAAAGTTTCTCCCCACGATTGCCTTAACGGAGGTAAAGGAGAAAATACCCGTTCCGGTCAGGGCAAAGTAAGAGGAAACTTCGATGGCTAAGAAGCTGGCTGTAGTCGGGATTTTCGCATACTTGAACGAGCTGCTTTCCGCAGTGGAAGGCCTCAAGAAGGAAAAAATCAGCATCAGCGCCGTCTATTCACCGATGCGTATTGAAGAAATTCGGGAAGCGCTGGGCGAAGCGCCTCTTGGGCCGGGACGTTTCTTCACCCTTACGGGAGCAATCCTCGGATTATTGACCGGGATTTTTCTTGCTGTTTACACGGCGGCCCAGTGGCGGTTCATAGTAGGAGGCAAGCCTCCGATCCCGATAATACCTTCAGTTATACCGGGTTTCGAGTTCTTCATCCTGATAGCTGTATTTTTTACGCTGGGAGGTTTGCTTTTTCTGAACAGGATGCCAAGAAGGCGCCTCCCCATCCATTACGACAAGCGCTTCAGCCAGGACCGATTCGGGATTGTGGTTTATTGCACGGATGATGACTGCGGCCAGGTCTCGAACATTCTGAGCGATTCAGGGGCCGAGGAGGTCCGTCAGATTGAAGAGTGAGATCTACCGGGAAATTGACTTTACCAAAATGTCGTTCAACTGGGGAAGGTTGAAAGTGGTGAGCCTGGTCTTTTTTCTGATCGGCGCGGCGGCATTTGCCTACCAGTTGTTTGCGGGCGACGCTCAAAGGGCATGGTCCGCTTATTTGACCAACTATGTTTATTGGACAGGTCTCGCGTTCGGGACTTTCCTCCTCTCTCCTGTTCTCGTTTTGACCAACGCCACCTGGGGTAGGCCCGTAAAGCGGCTCTCAGAATCGGTAATCTTTTTTCTCCCGTTTACGTTCATTTTGCTCTGGCCCCTTTTTCTTGCCAGAGGGAGTGTCTTCTGGTGGGTCCTCCACCCGGAAGCGCAAAAAGCGCCCTGGCTCAATACGCCCTTTTTCTTTGCACGAGAGAGCATCGGGCTCCTTGCCCTGATTTGTGCAGCGGCCCTGCTGGCCTACAATTCCGTCAAGAGCGACCTGGAATACTTGGAAAAGGTCCCGAGCCCGGAAGGACGCCAGAGCGCTCAGCAGGCACTGTCAACTGCATACGTAATTCTCTATGCGTTCGTCATGACGCTGGTGGCGTTCGACATGATGATGTCGCTTAATCCGGAGTGGTTCAGTACGCTTTTCGGGGCTTATTATTTCGCGGTATCTTTTTACGCGGGGCTTGCGCTTCTGGCCGTTCTATCCACATTCGGCGTCAAGAAACTGGGGATGGGCAACGCCATCGAGAAGAAGCAGTTTCACGACATCGGGAAACTAACTTTCGCCTTCTGTGTTGTTGGTTTGGATTTTTTCTATGTTCAGTTTCTGGTCATCTGGTATGGCAATCTGCCCGATGAGACCCGATACGTGATCTGGCGCGTTATTTACGATCCGTGGGCAGCGCTGGCCTGGACCGTGCTCATAGTGCTTTTCTTGATCCCCTTCATTGTTTTGGTGTTCAGAAAAATAAAATTGGAACCGGTCCGTTTGACCATGATCTCCATTTGGATTCTGATTGGGGTCTGGCTGGAAAAATTTCTTCTGGTTACCCCGTCGATAGTGAAGAGCAAATCGCTTCCGCTGGGAATCTTTGAAGTACTTATAACCATAGGGTGGCTGGGGCTTTTCGCCTTCTGCGTATGTTCTTTTTTACAGAAATACCCGGTTCTGGCGGTTTCCGACCCGAAACTGGCCTTAGCCCTTGAGCCGGAAGCCAATGTGATAGACTTGGCATGAGATCCTGGCGCGCCGGGCGCTTGGAAAATGTCTCCCATTATTTTCGACTGAGAGAAAATGGCTGAGGGTACCAAGGCAACCAGAAAAGAAGCAAGGTGGTGGATAGGGTGGTTCTGTGCGGCCGTTCTACTTTTGCTCACCCTTATCTACTTCTTTTACCTGTTTCCCGGACAAGACATTGGACCGGTCCAGCCTGTCTTTTTCAGCCACCGCATTCATGCCGGGGTCAAACAGATCAATTGCCGTTTCTGCCACCCTTACGTAGAGCGCTCGGAACACGCGGGGCTGCCGGAAGTCGAGAAGTGTTTCTTTTGCCATAAATACATAATTCCGATGCATCCCGAGATTGAGAAAGAGAAGGAGTATCTGGACAAAAAGGTCCCAGTCCCCTGGGTGCGAATCTACTTTGTTCCCGATTTTGTAAAGTTCAGGCACAGTCCGCACATAATGGCACAAATTGACTGTCTGAGATGTCACGGTGATGTTCCATCGATGGACCGGTTGCGCAGAGTGGATTTCCAGATGAATTTCTGCATTACATGCCACACGGAGAGAAAGGCGCAACTCGACTGCTATCTTGGTTGTCATCACTAAGACAGTTCCAAATTGATGAGGTATAAGCAGTGCAGCTTCTAAAGGTTGAAGAAAACGGGACCGCAAAACTTTTTTTCCTGAGTTCGGCCCTCTGGTTTGCCCTCGGCACCCTGGAGGGCTTTGCAGCCGCCACTCAGTTGGTCATTCCCGACCTTTACGGAGGCATTGCCGGGCTGGTTTTCGGCAGGGTTCGCCCGATGCACACCACCACTATGATCTTCGGTTTCGTCGGGTCTGCGCTGCTCGGGGGCGCCTACTACATTCTCCCGGCGGTGCTGCGGACCCCGCTGTGGAACGAGAAGCTCGGGAAGGTTTCCCTGTGGGTCTGGAACCTGTCTATTCTTACCGGTATCGTGGCGCTCGATCTCGGATACTCCCAGGGCAGAGAGTACGCCGAATGGATTTGGCCGGCCAACATAGGGATTTTGCTGTCCATGGCGCTCATGTTCGTAAACCTGCTGCAGACAGCCGCCAACCGGCAGGAAAAACTGATGTACGTCTCAGTCTGGTATATATTTGCATCCCTGGTATATACTTGGTTTATCTACTTTTTCGGACATGCCGTCTTTAACATGAAAGGCGCGATAACCGGCTTGCCGGATGCCATTCTGGCGTGGTTTTACGGACATGGTATCGTGGGGCTGTTCTTAACCCCTCTCTCGATTGCCATAGCCTATTACGTTATACCCAGGGTCGCCCGCAGTCCGGTGTACAGCCATTCTCTCTCGCTTGTCGGCTTCTGGACAATTTTAGTCATCTACACCCATATCGGGGCCCATCACATCCTTCAGGCCCCCATACCGGTCTGGCTGAAGACGATGGCGGTATCCGGGAGCATCGCAATGATCATTCCGGTCTTCACGGTACTCGTGAACCTCTGGCTCACGATGCGGGGCAGACTTGGGCTTATCCACGCAGATATCGGAGGAAGATTCATCACGGCAGGTCTTGTCTGGTATATCCTGACCTGCACCCAGGGATCTCTTCAGGCGCTGCCGGTCGTACAGAGGGTAACTCACTTGAATAACTGGGTTATCGCGCATTCTCACATCGGGGTTTTCGGATTTGCGGGGATGATCGCACTGGGGGGGCTGTATTACATGCTCCCCAGGATTACTGGGAAACCGCTCTACAGCGGCCGTCTGGCCGATGTTCAATACTGGCTGCTCGTTCTTGGAATGGCCGGTTTTTTCTTGGTGCTGACCTGCGCAGGCCTCATCCAGGGCAACGCCTGGCTTAACGGAACAACCGTCTACCGCACTCTGCCCATGGTCCAGATCTATTTTATAATGCGTGCGTCTATAGGATTGTTGATCATCGGGGCGGCGTTCATCGGCCTCTATAACGTAATCAGGACCATCCGGGGCGATCAGGCCCTTGGCGAGCGCATATTTGGAGAAGCGTTTCAGGGAGAACCACAATGAGGATGACACCGACCGTATTAATCCTCGGGGGGCTGCTCATTTTTGCCCCGGTGCTCTTCATGTTTGTCGTCCTGCCCTGGCTAACGATGAGCGAGAAGGGTTCGGATATCTTCAGGCCGCGTACCGAACTCGAAGATGAAGGGCGTTCGGTTTATGTGAACAATGGCTGCACCTACTGCCACACGCAGTTCATTCGCAACTTCGACTGGGACATCGGCGCCGACAGGATAGCGCAAGAAGGAGACTACGTCGCAGACTCGCCCCACCTTATAGGCACCGAGCGCACCGGTCCGGACCTTTCTCAGGAAGGCGGAGAACATCCCAACGACTGGCACCTGGCACACTTCGCCAATCCGAGGTTCACCCGCCCCGAGTCACTTATGCCCTCCTGGGAGTTTCTCGGCCCGGAAAAAATCAAGGCCCTTACGGCCTACGAGCAGAGTCTTGGATTCAAATTGGCTGATGGAAGAATGGCACGGCAGGATTACTGGAAAACCGAATCGATAGCAGCATTCGAGTCAGGTCCGGTCAAGAATGTCGAATGGATCCATTCCCATGTTCCGGAAGGCTGGAGAGTGCTGCCCAACCCCTATCCGACCTCTGCTGCCGGCCTCGAAAGGGGACACCGGATTTACCAGAGCTATTGCATCGGCTGCCATGGTCCGGTAGGAGACGGTGTGGGTCCGGCCCAGCCTTATCTTTATCCTCCTCCGCTCAATTTTACGATCCTCAAGGACAGGGGGATATCCGGAGGGATACTCTATTACCAGATAATGAACGGGATCACGGGCACCGCGATGCCTTACTTCAAAAAGGACCTCCAGTCCGAGAAGATTTGGGACGTGGGCAACTATGTGGCCGTGACATTTATCGGGCAATCAGACGCCCACGCTGAGCCGAGGGGTATCGACGCGGCCTACGAACCGGTGGTGAAAGAAAAATGATCTATTACGCAGGATGGCTTTTTCTTGTTGGAGTCAGTTTGAGCGTGAGCCTTGTCGCGTTTATCTGGGCGCTCCGGGCGGGGCAGTTTTCCGACCAGGAGCGCGCGAGATATCTGCCGCTTGGAAAAGACCTTCTCTCACAGCCTATTACACCCCTCAGCCGCACAAAACGCAGAGTTCACACGATTACCCTGTGCCTGATCGTAGCTATGTGTTTTATCGCCTTCGCGGCCGCATTGGGGCTTGGCCTCTATCACCGTTGAACGGATACGAACATGCGATTCTTTGTCTGGGTCGATTTTCAGTATGAAATGATCGCACTCTTTCTGGGCGCGATATCTCTGATTATGGTCTATCTCGCCTGGGCAAGTTACCCGAGAAGACGCATAGCCAGAACGGAGGCTGAACTCGAGGAAAGACGGTACCATGAGCGTGAGAGCGGACATCATCTGGAAAAAAACCCAATAGCTCCTTTTCTCATCTTCACTTACTTCATTATAGCCGCATGGTCCTTCTCCTACTTGATTTACGTCTGGGCCAACGGCAGCAGGTTTTAAGAGCGGAGTATCCTGAGATGCGCACGGAAGAAGAATTTAGCTGGGTTAAGACTTGGTCCATCGTCGGCGCAATCGCGGCAGGATTCCTCGCATGGGGTTTGCTGATTTATTTTGTCATTGGGGATAAAGGGCCTCCGGGCTGGGACTTCAGCGTTATCCCGGATATCCCGGGTCAGTCGATCTATTCTTCCTATAATCCGGCCAATCCCCATGGCCTGGTTCCCGGGCCGGAATCAACCCCGGTGGTGCCCCAGCACGTTTCAGGGCCGGTCTCAGAAATGCAGAAGATGGAGGCGCTGAAATGAAATCAGCCCGAAGCGCGTCCACTCACTCGCTTATACGCGCAGTACTCATCGCATTGCTCGTCTTTTCGTCCCTGACCCTGTTTGGCTGCTATTATGCCGAGATGAGGGACGACGAGGCGGTGCAGGCCTACAACCAGGAATTCCCGCAGATGCCGAAAAAGACCATACCTGTCGATGGAGGCATCTGGGTTGAGCGCGAATCAAACCCCATGGAGCTTGTAAACCCCGTCCCCGACAACTCTAAAATGGTTGCCCGGGGAGGGGAAAGATATCAGCTCTACTGTGTGCAATGTCACGGGCCCATCCTCGATGGCAACGGCACGGTTGGACAAAGTTTCGCCCCCCTTCCCTCAAACCTCAAAAGTCAACAGGTGCAGGACCAGAGCGACGGTGAAATGTTCTATAAAATACGCTTCGGGTTCAACAGGCATCCCCCTCTCTATGCCACAATGACAGACGATGAAACCTGGGCCATCGTGCGCTATGTGAGGAGCATGCGGTAAGTTTTCCCGTCATCGAACTTTATCGAATTTCAGCCTGCTTTCAGTTTCGATTCTACTTCATTGCTGTGTATCTTGACAGATACTAATAGATACTCTAAGATACTGAGTGTAAAGGAAATCCTAAACCATGGGCAGAGGGAAGGTATTCCAGTGTGAACTCACGGTTTCCTCAGGTGTAGAGGAAAAGCTGTTCAGCAAGCATAGTATAGAGATGTGGGAAATTGAAGAGGCCGTCTACGATGATCCTGACGCCTTTTCAATCACTTACCGGGAATGCCATTTTATTTATGGACGAACTTTTGCAGGCAGGTATCTGCTCGTACTGGGAAGGATACTGTCTTCGGAAGAGGTTTGTCAATTTAGTCTTGAAGCGAAAACAAATGTCCTTAAAGTCATAACTGCCAAAGATATGAACAGGAATCAGAGAGATACTTACACTAAGAGGAGAAAGACTCCGTGAAGAAAACAGTAAGACACGTGTCCGAAATCCCCGCCATGGATGATGAGGATCTCGAGCGGTTCTGGGAGGCACATGGTCCCGAAGACTTTCAGGGCTGGACAGAGGGTGATCTCAAGTTTACTCGCCCGGCGAAACGGCTGATCCAATTGCGACTTGACCCAAAGGATATTAGAGTGATCGACCGAGAATCCAGGCGATCAGGGATCGACAGGGCACAACTGGTACGTTCCTGGGTAAAGGAAAAGATAAGACATCTGGAAGGGCAAAAATGATTGAACAGCCTATTCCAAACGGTTGAGCGTCAGAAACCTGAAATCACGCATCCTGGATGCCTGCGATGAAGTTTATCAGCGCCCGATCTACTTCCATATTGTTCAACACATTAGCTGTCCTGTGCCCGTTCGCACTGTTAATGTCAGGCATCTTCGATCCTCGGAAGGATGAAGGGCGCGTCTGCGGTTTATACGTTATTATACCGATATCGATTTCGCTACTGTCGATGGGCTTGCTTTCTTTCATTGGTTTTGCGTTCGGTGTGATCAAGTATCGGCACACTACGAGATCGGCATGGCGCAAACTCGAAGCAGTGATCGTCAGCACTCCGTTTTTGCTCGCGCTAGCCTCAATTATTTATATCTTCGTATTCGGCTATTTGTAGGGCTTCGATCTCATAGAAGTTGTCATTGGGTTTTTCGCAGGATTATGAGTAAACTTCTCCTCCACTCCTGCTATAATCTTACCCGATATGCTGGAAACATTTGTTCCTTTCATTGTAGGGCTGACTGGCAGCCTCCACTGCCTGGGGATGTGCGGACCGCTCGTTATTGCGTGGTCTCTGCGCTACAGGGCCGCATCTTGTGCTGGAGCGGGGAATGAGGGATCTTCCCTTTTTCCCGGGGCCTTTTTGCATCACCTCGCGTTCCATGCCGGGCGTATAGTCACTTATGGCCTTCTTGGAGCAATTGTCGCGGGTATTTTCGGTTCATTTGAGGTACACAGATTTTCGATGCAATACAGGGCGGGCTTTGCCGTTGCCTCAGGACTCGCCCTCATTGGCCTGGGTCTGATAGTTTTTCGGACCTTGCCTTTGCCCACTTTTGTTACCCGGCTGCTCTCGCCTCAAGCACCGGTTTTGGGCAAACAGTTGGCGAAGCTTACGAACTCCGGTGCCCCCGGTTCCAAGTTGGGGCTTGGCCTTCTTGTGGGCCTCCTTCCCTGCGGTCTGACCTGGGCTATGCTGGTTGCGGCGGCAAGCACGCTCAGCCCTTTCAGGGGATTTGTCACCATGGTCTCTTTCGGGCTTGGGACCATTCCAGCGTTGCTCGCTGCAGGGTTATCAGTCTCGCTTCTCTCCGCCCGGATACGTCTTTTCGGCGAACGGGCGGCTGCCATTTTCATCATCCTGATGGGCGCATTGCTGGCCGTAAGGGGGCTGGCGGCGATACTCGGTTTCGGGGACCACTGCTGCCCCATGGAGTTTTTGTCCGGGAGCGGCCTTTTACGGTGATGAAACGGCGCACTTTGTCACGGAAGCTACCCCACGATATTCAGCAGGTGGACAATCATCTCGAGGCGCTTCGGCAGTAGCCCAACTCCAGGATAGAAACTGACCTAGTCGCGCCGATTGAACTCGTTCATTGCATCGGACAAGCATGTAGCGAGAACGGCCCGGGCTGCTTTTTCAGCTTGGTCCGTCATTTTTTCGAAGATTTCCCGGTCTTCTGGATATGGGGGCTGGAGGACAAAGGTTTCGACCGGCTCACCGTGTTTCGGGCGGCCGATCCCGATCTTTAGACGTGGAAAATCGGGGCTGCCGACGTGTTCGATTATGGACTGGATGCCCTTGTGCCCGCCCGAGCCGCCTCTTTGGGCGATGCGAATCCGGGCGAACGGGAGATCCAGGTCGTCATGAATGACAAGCATCTGGCACGGAGGGATTCCGAAGTACTTGATGATCTCGCCTACTGCCTCGCCGCTCCTGTTCATGAAGGTGAGCGGCTTCACAAACAGGATTTTTCGCCCCTCGGCTATTGCGAAGCCCCAGGAAGCGCGGAACTTGCGCTCCACCATACCGGGCGAATAGCTGGCAATCAGATGGCTAAGAACCTGGAACCCCACGTTGTGGCGGGTGTTCTCGTATTCTTTTCCCGGATTTCCAAGCCCTATGAGGGCAAGGATTTGCTCTTCGTTGCGGCAGACATCACCCATAGGGACCGAGCCATTTCAAATACCTGCAAGGCGCTATTTCTTCGGGCTTTCTTCGGCAGGCTGGGCCGCGCTCTCCAAAATAGACACCACGCTCACGACCCCTACGCTCGCATCCTCCTCGAATTCGTAGGAAGACTCCGCTAAAAGGTCCTCGACGTGGAGCATCTCCCCGATATCAAGCTTGCTCACATCGATCCGGATACTTTCCGGGATCTGGTTTGGCAGGCAGCGAACGGCGAGCGTTCGCTGAATCAGGTTCAGCTCTCCACCCTTCTGCACCCCTATGGAATCACCGAACAGCTCTACAACTACTTCTACAGTTATGGGCTGATCCAGGGGCACTTCATAGAAATCGACGTGCAGAAAACGCCTCCGGTAGGGATGTGTCTGAACTTCGCGAATGAGCACTTGCCTGGTTTGACCGCCCTCGACATTTAGATTTAAGAGCTTGCTCTCGCCTCGCGTCTCCCTGAGAAGCTTCTCCAACTCCAAAGCCGAAACCGAAAGGGGAGTCGGCTGGGTTTTCGGTCCGTAAAGCACCGCCGGGACCCTCAGAACGCTGCGCACGTTTCGCGCCGCGCCTTTCCCGGTCCTGTCTCTTGTTACCGCCTTAAGTTCCAGACTCATTTAGCTGTACCTCCTGATTTATCCGGCGCCCGGCCCACCTTGAACTCTCTTTCAAACAAGGAGCTTTGAGGCGGGACACGTTAGCTGCGGTGTTCAAGTTAAGTTGAATATTGAGCTTATCGATTCCTCAAAATGCACCCGCTTGATAACTTCGGCCAGCAGAGGCGCAATGCTCACAATATGGATTTTTTTACAGGCTTCCGCTCTTTCGGAAAGTGGAATTGTATCGGTCACGATCAATTTCCGGACGGGAGAAGATTCTATATTTTCCACGGATGTTCCCGAGAGCACGGGGTGAACGGCGCACACATCGACTATCTCGGCCCCGGCCGTTTCGGCCGCGCGTGCCGTGCGTAAAATGGTCCGTGCGGTATCGACGAGGTCATCGAGGATTATGACTTTTCTCCCTTTGACGTTTCCAACGATCCTGGGATAGGTGCCGTTCTCCTCGCGATAGTCCATCAGAGCCAGATCGAGCTTGAGCCGGGATGCGAAAAGCCGCGCGCGCTCGGCCCCCCCTGAATCGGGGGCTACTACAATCTCGTTTCCCTGTATCTCGCTTTTGAGTGCGTCGCCCAAAACGATAGTCCCAAAAAGATGATCCACCGGAACATCGAAAAAGCCCTGAATCTGGTCGGCATGCAGATCAATTGTGATCACGCGGTCAGCCCCGGCAACGCTCAAAAGGTCGGCAACCACCTTGGCGGAAAGAGGGACCCTCGGCTTTTCTTTCTGGTCCTGCCTGCCGTAGCCGTAGTAGGGAATTATTACGTTAATCCGGTTCGCTGATGCCCTTTTGAGGGCATCTATGATCACCAGCAGCTCCATCAGATTTTCATTGACAGGCGGGCAGGTGGACTGGAGCACGTAAGTATCTTTCCCCCTGACGTTTTCGCCTATTTCCACCCGGACTTCTCCGTCGCTGAAGCGGGTGATAAGGGCTTTGCCCGGACGTATCCCCAGCCGCGAACAAACCTTATCGGCAAGGGCGGCGTTGGAGTTTCCGGTAAAAAGAGTGAGACGGCTCCACATAATGGCAATTTGCACGCCTGAGCAAAAAATAATTACAGCCCATCTCGCCCGTCCCCCTTTGATGAAAGGGGAAATTTTCAAAAAGCGAGATGAGCGCCAATCTTCAGGAACAGTTACTCATGTCCCTTCGGGACACCCTGAAACTATGAAAAGTCGTAGGATGGGTGGAGCGCAACGAAACCCATCAAGTCTTCTCGCAACAGAAAAAAATGGCTGGGGCGGGAGGATTCGAACCTCCGAATGCGGGTTCCAAAGACCCGTGCCTTACCGCTTGGCCACGCCCCAACGCAATATTCCGCTTATGCAGTACTAGATCACAGCGGAGGCGCAATGATAAATACGCCCCCGTTAATATCTGCATCCATGACCGATCACTTCGGCGGCATTAACCCAGCAGTCCGGCCAATCCCTTTTTGCGTCGGTTTCCGCAGCCGCAGCGGCTTGCCGGGTTCTGAAAATCCCAAACACGGTCGGCCCGCTTCCACTCATTGACGCAGCCAGCGCGCCCTGGCCGAGCAGCCATCGCTTAAGGTCAGCAATGACCGGGTATCGGGATGCGGTAACCGATTCAAGATCGTTTTCAATCAGTTCCTGCATCTGCCAAGGGTGCGCGCTGAAACTATTTAGTTTAATTTTGGCTGCGCCCTTTGTCAAACGCAAACTTTGATATACCCACGCCGTGGGAACATTTACGGGCGGCTTTATCAGCAACAGCGGATATTCCGGGGTACCGCCCGCAAATTCGAGCTTCTCACCTATCCCGGTCGCCAAGGCAGGTTTTGCGTGAAGGAAAAAGGGCACATCAGCCCCCAGCCTGAGAGCCAGTCTTTCCAGCTCACTGTGTGGGACGGCGTTTGGAAATAATGAGTTCAGGGCAACAAGCACGCCTCCCGCGTCCGAACTCCCGCCCCCGAGGCCGGCTCCCGAAGGAATGTGCTTTTCCAGATGTATGTGAATCTCGGCTTCAATCGCGCCGCTTTTTACGAAGAGATCTGCGGCGCGCCAGGCCAGGTTCCGATCGTCTGAGGGTATTTCCGGCTGGTCACAGGTGATTGAAATGTTACCGCCGCCAAGCCGAACGTCCAGCCCGATATTATCGTAAATCGAAACAGGCAGCATGAGGCTGGAGATATCGTGATAGCCGTCTTCTCTTTTTCCGATCACCTCGAGCCACAGGTTGATTTTTGCGGGAACGCTCGTCTTGAGAATCAAATGCGAACCCCGGCCCCTTCCTATTTGCCTGATTTCTGGATGTAGCGCATACGCAGATCGTAGAGCACGGATTTGAGGAGCCTTTCCTCGTCCTGGTCAAGATTGCCCTTCGTTTTATCCTGGAGCATGCCAAGGGTGTCTATAATCTGCTTTGCGATGGGCAGATCAACCTCGGTGCGATTTGTTTGAGGTTCGGGAATTTCTCCCAGGTGCACCAGGGCCGATGAGCTGAGGGAGAAAATGAAGGTGGCCAACGTAACTTCCGGGAAAGGGCCCCTTGCCTGTTCCTCCTTGTCGGAAGCATCTTCGGAACGGGCACTCTTTTGTTCCCCGGCCTCGGATGCCGCTTCAGGCTGCGGTTTTTCTTTCTTTTCTTCCGCTTCGGGCTCCTCAGTGAACCGGCGACGGTCCTTTACCACAAATCCCTTCTCTTCTTCCTTCTCCGCCATGGCGCTTTTTTCCTCCTGAATTATCTAGTGGGGACTAAAGCTCGATTGCCTGGACAATGTCCACATTATCCATCGCAAGCAGTTCTTCGATGACATGCGTGGGAACGGGCGTGTCCGTCCGAAGAAAGATAATGTTTTGTCCGCGTTCTAGCATCTGGCCGACATTCATCAGTGAAATATTTATGTTGTGCCGCCCCAGGCAGGTCCCGATCGCCCCGATGGTACCCGGAGTGTCGATATTGTGGATCAGCAGTAGATGCCCTTCGAGGGCCGCTTCGAGGCGGAAATCATTGATCCGGACCATGCGCGGTTCTTTTTTCCCGAGTATGGTCCCTGCGACGAGGTTGTCTGCTTGCGAAGTCTTTACATGAATACTGATCAGGTTAGTAAAATCCTCCGCCTCGCTGCGCACCGAGGTGGTCACCCTGATATCCCTCTCCTTTACGTGGATAGGAACATTGACGAAGTTGACCATATCGCCAAGGACCGGCGTAAGCATGCCCTTGAGGATGGAAATAGTAAGCGGCTGGGTTTCCAGGGAAGAGGCGTCCCCCACGTATTCTATCGATACCTTCTGTATGGCGCCCTTGGTAATCTGGGTCAGAACGCATCCGAGCTTCTCGGCCAACGCCAGGTAGGGACGCAGTTTGGCCAGAATGACGCCGTCAATATTGGGAGCGTTTACCGCGTTGCGGATGGTGCCGCGAGTCAGGAAATCGGTTATCTGGTCGGCAACGGCGATGGCAACATTTTCTTGCGCTTCCTCGGTGGAAGCTCCAAGGTGAGGCGTAGCTATCACCTGATCGAGTGTGAGCAGCGGGTTATCTATGGGAGGCTCTTTGGCAAACACATCGATCGCGGCCCCGGCTACGATGCCTTTTTTGATTGCTTCATAAAGGTCTTGCTCGTTTACGATTCCTCCGCGCGCGCAGTTGATAATGAAAACGCCCGGTTTCATTTTGCTGAATGTATCCGCATTGAGCAAGTTTCGGGTTTCCGAAGTCATGGGGGTATGAATGGTAATGTAGTCGGATTTCTCTAAGAGCTCCTCGAAAGTTACGCCCTGGATGCCGAGAGTGTCTACCACTTCGGGATTGATATAGGGATCGTAGCCGATGACCTGCATCTTGAGCCCTTGGGCGCGTTCGGCCACTACACGCCCGATCCGGCCGACTCCGATGATTCCAAGCACCTTATTGAAGACTTCTTTCCCCTTAAAACGTTTCTTCTCCCAGACGCCATTCTTTAGAGAGCTGGAAGCCTGCGGAATGTTGCGGGTAAGAGCCAGCATCATGGCTATGGCGTGTTCGGCCGTAGTAATGACATTGCCTTCGGGCGTGTTCATTACCACTATGCCGAGCTTGCTGGCGGCATCAATATCGACGTTGTCAAGCCCGATTCCGGCGCGGCCTATCACCTTCAGATTGTGGGCATTTTCCAGAGCCTGGGCGTTGACCTTGGTCCCGCTCCGAATTACCAGCGCGTCAAAATCTTTTATGACCTGCCGGAACTCTTCGGGAGTGAGTGTCGTATTCACATCGACTTCGAAGCCGGGAACTTTGGTGAGCTTTTCGATCCCCGATTCGGAAAGGCTATCACTTACAAGAATCTTCATCAATTCCTCCTGAAACATATTTCCCCGAACAGCCCTCATAGAGGACCAAACCCCAGGAAAAAGGGCCCGAAGAAGACGATTGAATAAACATTAGCTGGAATTGGGAAACCAACCGGACAGCAGTCCTCGCGGCGTTATAATTTATGAAGAACCCGCAAACAGAATCCGCCTTCGCCGCTAGTTTAATATAAAGTTGGCATTATTGGCCCTTTGGCGCCAAAAATCAAGAGGCGAAAAGACTTGTTGCTTCTCAGCCTATACTCACTTCAGGGGCGTCTCAGCTCCGTAAATTATTTAGCCTTTCCGAAAGCTTGCGGCTGAGGTCCCGCTTTTCTCAACTCCTCGTCAATCATGCTCCTGAAGATATCCAGCGACGGGCTTCCTGCATACACTGCGCCGTTGATCATAAATGAAGGGGTCCTGTCCAGTCCCGCCTGAACGGCGTCCCGCACGTTTTTTTCCACCAGGGGCTTGAATCTCGAATCCTGGAGGCACTGGCGGAACTTCTCCTGTGACATTCCGAGTTGGACGGCGAGGCTGACCAGGTTGTCGGGCGAGAGGTCCGGCGCGGTGAACAGCCTTTCCTGATATTCCCAGAATTTCCCCTGATCCTCGGCGCAATGAGAAGCCTCCGCTGCCTTGAAAGCGTCTTTGTGACGCTTCAACGGATACTCCTTATAGATCCACTGTACCTTGTCACCGTAAGCGGCCCTGACCTGCTTTACTACCTCATGGGTCGCACGGCAGGCGGGGCATTCGTAGTCGGAGAACTCGACTATGGTCACCGGCGCATCGGCGGGACCAAGGGTGGGAGCGCCCTGGGTGTCAACGTTCACTTTGGGCGGCACCGGCACCGGCACGAGAATACGGACCCCGTATTTGGGCTCGAGGGCTTGAACGTAGTTCTTGATGACCTGTGATCTTTTCTGTTGCCCAATAAAAGCCCCTATCCGCTGTCTCAGATCCGGAATGCTTCCCTTATATCCCTGGATCTGCGCCTGGTTATCCTGCATGTACTTGTCAATCTCAGATTCTTCTACCGGGAAACCGGCGGGGGCTACCTGTTCCAGGAGATTATCGACCGTTTTTCCCTGCTGCTTTGCCTCTTTTTCGATAATCATTTCGATTATCAACTGCTCCAGCTTTTCCTTCTTCATCCGGTAGATATCTACGCGCGTCTCCAAAAGCCTTGGACCCAGCAGTACATCCAGGCGCTGGTTGGTTATGACATCGTCGCCCACAATGGCCGCAATGCCGGATTCATCGCCGCGCTGAGCGCCCGGCTCCGCTGCAACTGTTGCAGATGAGCGCCAGAGATGGTTTTCGAATGAAAGGCAGAAAAAAAACCCCACAAAAAAAGCAAGGATCAGGGTAGCTTCTTGCCAGAAAAGCCGTTTTCTGAATGTAGTCACAACCAGCACGAGAACCACTACCGCATTGGCTATGCAAAAAACGCAGGGCGCTTTGAGTTGGATCATGATCAAGATGAGGACAGCTTCCACTCCTGCGGCGGGGGCCACGATCCACGTTGAAAGCTCCTGTCTGAACAGGGCCAACAACGCTGCCCCTGAGTAGAAAACCGCGCCCATTAACCAGATAGGCGCACCTAGAAAATGAATATCGATAGCATCCTTGCATGCGCTCGAGCAAAGCGACTTTAGAAAGGGGAGATCCTGAAATCCGCTCATCAACGATATGATCAGCCCGGTCAAAGAAATGAGCAGAAGAAGAATGCTTCTTCTGGGTTGATCTGAAATTGGAGGTGTTTGCAGTTTATCTGACATGTTGCCTGTTTCCTGCTTTTTTTTGGAGGACATGAATTACGATCTCCTCTGTCAACTGGTTCTGATGGGCTGCCCAGACCCGGTGAAGTGCTGGGCTGTCATAGCGCCGGGGTAACGAGCCTTACGATTCCGGCTGTGAATACCTGGAATGAATCTGATTATCTGCTTAACGGAAAACTCCCTGGAACCCAGGGAGAGGGATATCCTTTACAGGCGCAAGCGGGCCTCATGCCCTGCGTGCAGGGCAGGTTTACACTCGCGCGCGATTCGGGTTGTTTATCTTTAGTTTATCGAGAAAAACCCTTTTTTCTTCCCCTCGAGTTCTTTAAGCGCCAAATTAATCTCTTCAATTTTCGAAGGCGAGTCCTGGAT
>Ga0326727_10003862_pt1 | contig 46654 bp, 36 predicted proteins | sample MB2enrmetagenome_FD_207643 | JGI IMG/M metagenome (GOLD analysis project Ga0326727, IMG submission 207643) | Lab enriched peat soil microbial communities from McLean, Ithaca, NY, United States - MB29MY | ecosystem: Environmental > Terrestrial > Soil > Wetlands > Peat | place: USA: New York... | reverse complement strand
ACATCGCCGTCGGCATCTCCGGTGCCATCCAGCACCTCGCCGGCATGAAGGACAGCAAGGTCATCGTCGCCATCAACAAGGACGAGGACGCGCCCATCTTCCAGGTCGCGGATTACGGTCTCGTCGGAGACCTGTTCAACATCCTGCCGGAACTCGAGAAAGCGATTTCTTAGAGCTTGGGGGGCTATTTCGCCATTGCCGCTTGAAGACTGGCAATTGCGAGCAGCAGATTCGTCCGCGCCTGGGTTTGCGTGAGCGCCGCCTGGGCTGCATTGGCCTGGGCGGTAAGTACGGTGGTGTAGTCCACCGCGCCCAGCGCGTACTGTGCGGCGGCGAGGCTATAGGCAGCATCCGCCGTGCTCGCCGCGGCCTGCGCCCGCGCGAGGGTAATTTGGCCCGTCTGCACGCTTGAGAGTGCATCCGCTGCCTGGCCGAAGGCGCCAAGCACCGCGCCGCGATACGCATAAAGTGCCGACGCCAGTTCCGCCTGCGCGGCTTTTTTATGCGCGCGCAGCTCTCCACCTTCGTAAATCGGTACCAGCAGATTGCCCGCCAGCGTCCATAGCGCGGAGCTGGTGTTGAACAGCATGCCCAATGACTCCGCCGCATAGCCACCGGAGGCGGTGAGCGAGACATCCGGGTACATATGCGCCACAGCAATGCCCAGCGCCGCATTCTGCTCCGCCACCTGCGCCCGCGCGGCGCGGATATCAGGCCGGTTGGCGAGGTAGGCAGACGGCAGCACCATGGGAATTTTCGCGGGCACGGCCAGTTGGTCCAGCAAGATGCCGGGATCTGTGAAATCCGCGGGCAGCGTGCCGGCGAGGATTGCCAGCCTGTCCCGCTGCGCCTGCGCCTGGTTTTGCAGTGGCGGCAGCGTGGCCTGCGCGGCGAGGATAACCGCCTGCTGTTGCAGCACGTTGAGTTCCGGGATCGCGCCAGCGGCGTATTCGCCCTGCAGCAGGGTGAGCAGCTTTTGCTCGGCGGCGATGATGTCCTGAGTCGTGGCGATCTGCGCCTCCGCCCCGGCGAGGCCGATAGCGGCGGCGGCGATGTTGCCAGCCACGCTCTGACGCGCCGCGTCCAGCTCCGCCGCCTGGTATTCGGTCAGCGCCTGCCCGTTCTCGAATGTGTAGTGGCGCGCGCCGAACAGGCCGGGGTCGTAGCTGATCTGCCCGCTGAGGGTATAGACCGTGTAGGGCGGCGAGCTGTTCGGCCCGGTGGGGTAGGATTGCCGGGAGAGTGCGGGCGAACCCGCCGGGTTCAGCCCGATCTGCGGCAGGAAGGCGCCATTGGCCGCCACGGCGTTCTGCGCCGCCGCCGCCAGATTTTGTTCCGCCTGGCCGACATCCGGATTGGCGGCCTGACCTTTTGCCTCCAGCGCATTCAGGCTGGGATTGCCGAAAATGCCCCACCACGCATCCGGCACCGGGCTGGCCGCCACGGTCTGCCGGGGCAAATAGGCTTTCACGGCCACATCCGTATTGGGTTTCGGCAGCGGTGGCGCGCAGGCAGCCAGCGGCAGCAGAAGCAGCAAAGCCTTACGATTCATGCCGCCCCCTGTGCAGCAGGCAGTACATGGCCGGCACCGCGAACAGCGAGAGCACGAAGCCGCCGCCCATGCCGGTGGCGAGAATGACGCCGAGATCGTAACGGATCGTCGCTTGCGGGCCCGCGGCAAGGATGAGCGGTATGGCCCCGCCGAGCAAAGCGAGCGTGATCATCAGGATGGGGCGGAAGCGCAGCCTCGCCGCGCGCATGGCCGCGGCACGGAGCGGGAAGCCAAGCCTCCGCCCCTCATGCGCGACTTGCACAAAAAGTATGCCCTGGCGCGCGATGAGGCCCCAGACGGTCAGCAGCGCGATCTCCGTCACGATGTTCAGCGTCGCGCCGCCGGCGATGCAGAGCAGCAGCGGTCCTAGGCTGGCCAGCGGCACGGTGGTGATGACGACGAACGGGTCCCGCAGGCTCCGGAACTGCGCGGCGAGCAGGAAGAACAGCCCGGCGAGCCCCAAGGCGAAGAGCTTCTCGTTCTGCTGGTTCGCCTCCTGGTACATTTCCGAGGGACCGGAATAACCGAAGCTTAAATCCCGTGCCCCGCTGGCACTGAATTCTGCCCGCAGATCCGCCAGCGCCTTGCTTAGCGGCACACCCTGCTTCTGTTGCGCCTGAATGTTGATGCTGGGCAGCCCCTGCCAGGAGCCAAGCGCATTGGGCCGCTCGACCCCGGTGAGCTTGGCGACAGTGCCGAGCGGCACCAGCGCGCCGTTGCCCGTGGCCACCGGCAGGGCAAGCAGGTCGCGCGCCGCCGCATCAGCCGGCAGGCCGGTGACGATATTCATCGACGTGCCGTTCACGCTGGCCTGACCAAGATTGCCCTCGGCCAGCGCCGCCGCCACCGTGTTGCCGATATCGCCCGGCGCGATGCCGAGCTGCGCCGCGAGCCGCCGGTCCAGTTGCAGATCGTACTGATATTGCGGCTGGCCGGGGTTGATCTGCACAAAGTCGAAATCGCCGCTGGCATAGGCCGCCGTTTGCATCTTGTCCGCGATGCCGAGCAGCCGCGCCGAATCCGTCTGGCCCGAAACATTGATGGAGACCGGCAGATCCTCCGCCCCCGGCAGGCCGGAATCCTGCGCCACGTAGGCGGCGAGTCCCGGCATGGCGCCAAGCGCTGCCGTCAGGCGCGTGACCGCCTCCGCCGCCTGGGCGGGTTTGTCGAACGTATACCCGCCAAAAAGAGCATGGTTCTGCTCGGAGGCGACGAGCCATTCCGGCATGGCGGGATAAGTGGTGTGCAGCACATCCTCGATGCGCCCGGCTTGGTCCTGCATGTAGCCGATGGAGGCGCCATTGGGCGCGGCGGCGAAGATGTTCACGTCCAGCCCGTCCGGCGCCGGGTCCAGGTTCTGCGGCGCGATGCGCGCGAGGGCGAGGCAGCCCAGCGCCACCAGAAACACCGCTCCGGCGATGAGGGACGAGCGGCGCAGCGCCTTGCCGAGCAGGCGCAGATACAAGGCGCGCAGCTTGTCGAGAAAGCTCTCGCGTTCCCGGTGCACGTAAGACCGGCTGGCCCACATGGCGATGCTGGGCACGATCCCGAGCGCGATGGCGAGCGAGAGCAGGAACGCAGAGATCAGCACCAGCGCGAAGGGGCGAAACAAAGCTGCCGTGAGGCCGGAGAGAAACCCCAGCGGCAGGAAGGCGACAACCAGGGTGGAAGAAATGGCCGCCAGCACCGGCGCCAGCCGCGTGATGCTGGCCTGCGCCGCTTCCAGCGGTTTTGCGCCTTCCGACGTACGGCGGAAGATATCTTCCACGACCACGATCGCGTCATCCACCACCAGACCAACCGCCAGCACCAGCGCGATGATGGTGAAAAGGTTGAAGCTCTGGCCTGTAACCTGCATGACGACCGCTGCCCCAAGCAGCGAGAGCAGGATGGCGAGGAACGGCGCCAGCGCGGCACGCACGCTGCCGAGCGAGGCCAGCGTGATGGCGCCGACCAGCAGGATGGTGACCAGCAGGGTGACGGCAAGATCGTGCAGCGATTGCGTGACGCCGATGGATTGATCGTAGACGACGGCGAGTTTCACGCCCGGCGGCATCATTGGCTGCATCTGCGCCACCAGCGCCCGCACGCTCCGCGCAACCTCGATGATATTGCCCGTGGGCGCGATGCCGGCAGCGATATAAACGGCCGGGCCGCGATTCCACCACGCCAGGTCCGTGCCCGGATTGAAATCCACCGCCACGTTGCCGACACTGCCGAGCGGGATCGTGACGCCGTTGCGGGTGAGGACCGGCAAGGCGGCGAAATCCGCCGGGATGTTCAGCCCGGTCCCGGCATTCACCGGCGAGGCGGCAGCGCTGCCGCGCAGGCTGCCGGCCGGAGCGATGGCGGTGGCATCGGCCAGCTTCTGCCCAAGCGTCAGCGGTGAAACACCCAGCGCCTGCATGCGCAGCGGGTCCATGGTAACATGCAAGGCCGGACTGCCGGAATAGAGCGTGACCGGGCCGATGCCGGGCACGGTTTCCAGCCGCGGCACCAGATTAGACTGGGTGAAGGCCGTGATCGCCGCAACATCCAGGCTGGGCGGGAAGAGCACGGCGACGTTCAGTTCTTGATTGGCGTTGTCATCCCCCACCATTTTGAGCGTGGACGGCTGTACGCCTGCGGGCAGATTGTTGCGCGCCGCGTTGACCGCCGCCAGTGCCTCGGCGAACACCGTGTCAGGCACGGCGCCAGGGGCGAGGAAGGCGTTGATATCCGCGTTGCCGGGCTGGGTGGTGCCGGTGACGTATTTAACACCGGCCAGCGCGGCGAGGCTGTTTTCCAGCGGCAGCGTAACGAAGCGGTCCATCGTGGCGGCGTCCGCGCCCGGGAAATTGGTGGAGATGTCGATATAGCGCGGCGGAATGATGGGGCTGGAGCGGATGGGCAGGCTGAGCACCGCCACCAGGCCGAACAGCCCGAGCGCAGACGCGGCAAGGCCCACCAGCACTGGCTGGCGCAGCAGGCTAGCCCAAAGGTTCACGGCGATGCCAGGGTGACTGTAGCGCCATCCGACAGCTTGAAGCCGCCTATAGCCACGATTTTCTGGCCCGCGCGCAACCCCTGAGCGGTGACGAAACTCCGCGCTCCCGCGCTGCCCAGAATTTTAACGTACACCGCGCCAAGGGTGTAATTTCCGCCGCCGGCGGGCGTGAGCGAATATATATAAGGACCTAGCATGGAATCATTCAGCGCCGTGCTGGGCAGGGAATAAGCGGGCTGCGGCGCGCCGGTGGCGATGTCCACCACCCCGGTCATGCCCGCGAGCAGCGCTGGCGGGGCGGTCTCCAGCCGGCCTTCGGCATCGCGCGCATCGGTCGCGGCGTTTAGCTGCGGGCTGAGCGCGGTGAGCGTGCCGGTGGCGGTGATGTTCGTGCCGTCTCCCAGCGGGGCGGTGAGGGTAAACTTGCCGCCAGGGGCGAGGCTGGTGGCCTCCGTCTGCGGCACAGCAAAGAGCACGCGCAGCGGCCCGGGCGCTGTAAGGGTAAGGGCCGCCTGCCCGGCCTGGATATAGTCCCCCGGGTCCAGCTCGCGTATGCCGGCGGTGCCCGCGAACGGCGCGGTGATCTGCAACTGCGCCAGATTGGCCTGGTCCAGCTTGACCTGCGCGGCGGCCTCGGCGGTCGCGGCTTCTGCCTGCTCCAGGGCCGACTGGCTTGCGCCGGAAATCGCCCGGAGCTTTTGCGTGCGGGCGAGGTCGCGTTGCGCCTGGGCAAGCTTGGCGGAATCCAGCGCGGCCTGGGCAAGCTGCGGCCCGTTCTGCAACTGCACAAGAACCTGCCCGGCGGCGACGTGCTGGCCGGACGTGAACAACACCTGCGTGACGATGCCGCTCTGCGCGGCGGCGAGGGTGGCGCCCTGCGGCGCGGCGAGGCTGGCGGAGAGTTCCGCCTGAGGCCGCCAGTTTGCGGCTGCCAAAGCGACAGATTGCACCTGCACTGCCTGCCCCCAAGCCGGTGCTGCGGCAGATAATGCAACAAGAATAGGCAGTGTACGAATTATTGGAAAACCCCCAGCGGATGGACAGATGATATTTTGTGCGCCGCGCCATGACTAGCCCCCTGCACGCAAAAATTGTGCGCGAAAAACGGAGGCATAGTTTTTGCAAGAATAATCCTGCCATATTGGCGAATACCGCGGCCTGATGCGCAAGCGCGCAGCGCCGCATGCTGAAGGAAATTGTACGTGTACGCCATCGCTGAACAACATTTCCCCGAATGGGAAGCGCCGGAACTCGGCTTGCCACGCGCCACGTTGCTGGCCGCTCTCATTGTCACCGGCCTGGCCGGCAGCCTTTGCGTGTGGTTTGCCACCAGGCCAACACCCCAGCCGGCAGCGCCGCAAATACAAGTGACGCAGGCGACGCTTACCACCCTGCCCCGGCCCACGCCGCCACCGCCGCCAAAGGTCGTGCCGCCGCCGAAGCCGATTCCGGCCGTGATTCCCAAGCCGCCGCCGGTGCAAAGCAAGATCGCCGTGGCGACAAAGCCGCCGCCGCCCATCCGCCACGTTTTTAAGCCGGTGCCGCATCCGGTCATCAATCACGCGCCGCCGCCGCCCACCCCGACGCCGGTCTCCCAGGCGCCGCAGCCGCCAGCAGAGCCCACCAGCGGCATCGGCCCCTATGGCAACGGCATATATAATATCCTCCAGGCCGATCAGAGCGTGCCGCCCGCACTGGCGCAGCTCGGCGTCTCCGGCACAGCATACATCACGCTCACCGTGGCGCCGGACGGGCATGTGATCTCGGCGGTAGTCACCAAGTCCAGCGGCGTGCCGCTCATCGACCAGACGGCGCTTGATCATGCGAAGCATGCCGCCTACCCGCCCTTCAACAACGAAATGCCTGATAAACCGCTGGTTTTCACCGTGCCGGTGCAGATTTCTCCGGACACCGATCAGTAAGACGTCAAACTAATGACGAGAACCTAATATTAGGCTAAAGCAGCTTTATATTTCGCCGACTGATTAAAATCACGCCATTCATGTGGCGTGATTTTTTATTGTGCAGAGAATTTTGCCGAAGCCGCGAAGCGTTAAGGCTTTTTCAGCCCCCCAGAGGAAACGTACAATGTTTTTGAACAAAATTTCACTATTCGGAGACATTTTTCGCAACCCCCTACCAGCGATGCCGCATGTTTATGTCGTACACCTCCCCTTTTCGTCATGCGCTCGGGGGTGCCTGAAATTTGGCATCAACCTTGCTGTCATGGTCCGGACATTTATCGCACCCAAGCCGATTAGCGGGGGAGCTTTGGATGTTTCAGGTCAACAGACGAGGGGTTATAAGTGAAAAATAGAGCAATAAACTTGCGACGACATCTGATGGCCTTCACGGCCTGCACCATGGTCAGCGCTGTTCTCGCAGGAACGGCAGCCGCGCAAACCACAACAGCCTCTCCAAATTCCATGGTTGTTTCGGGTGGCAACACGTCACCCAGCACCGAGGCCTACGAAACCAAGAAGGTCCACATCATCTACAAGAAGCTGCTGCTGAAGGAGAAGGACATCCCGAACGCGGTGACTCACATCTCCGAGAAGCAGATCAAGGCCGAGAACCCGACCATGGGCTCGATCCAGACCTTGTTGAAGCAGACGCCTTCGGTGAACGCGTATAACCAAGGCCCCGGACAGAGCGCGCCGACGCTCTCGATTCGCGGCGTGCGCAACAGCGAACTTTCCGAGACGTTGGACGGCATCCCCATCACCGATCTGCTGAACGGCTCGGGCAATTACCTCTCCAACAATGTCGGATCGCCGATCACGCTCGGCCAAATCGACGGCGTTACGGTGTACCCCGGCATCGCCCCGCCGGACAAGCAGGGTTACGGCACGATCGGCGGTACGATCGCCTATAGCAGCAAGCAGGCGACAGACGAACGCTATGGCGAGCTGGAGGGCGGTTATGGCTCGTTCAGCACCTCACATGAGGGCTTCACCCTCAGCACTGGCAAGATGTACGACGACGCCGACGCGCCGCGCGCCTTGTTGCAATACGACCAGAGCCAGACCGCGGGCTACGTAGACAATACGCCTGCGAAGTATCACGACATGTTCTTCAACATCAACAAGCCTTATGATGACGGGCTGTCGGATGTTGGGCTGACGGTGATCTACAACCAGGGCCGGGGCAACATCCAGACGCAACCGACCCCGTTAGACCTGATAAGCAAAAACGGCTATACCTATAACTTCCCGTATAGCGATGGTTACTACAACCAGGGTGGCCAGTTCCTGACCACGATCCTGCATGATGAAACCTACATCAACGAGCACGCGATCTTCGACGGTTCGCTGTTCTACCTGCACAGCACGCTGCAGACGGAAAGCTACTCAAATCCGCAGCAGCTGATCGCCAACTACAACAACGAAACCCCGTATATTGCGAATATCCAGAATCCATGGTCATTCTTCGGCGCCATGGGCCCGACGGCGGTTGGCAACGGCACGGCCTCCGGGCCATTCTATTCGCCGGGCTACTTCACTTACGAGCCGCTGATCTTCAACCCCAACGGCGATCCGACAGATCCGACAAGCTACGCCTATGGCGAGACGTCCGAGAACACCTACTATCACAGCAATGAAGTCGGCATCACGCCGAAATTCACGTTCTTCCTGCCGTACAACACCATCACCACGGGTGCGCTGGTGGCCAAGGAGAGCTCCGACCAGACGCAATACATCTACGGCTCGCCAGACATGCCGGAAATCAACGGCTATAATTCAACGCAGTTTGGCGGCGGCGGGCAGAGAAGCGTCTATATGGGCTATGTGCAGGACAAGCTCGACCTGCTGAACAACAAGCTGCACATCCTGGGCGGGTTGCGCGCCACCGGCGCGTACAGCAGCAACATCAATCAGGTCAATTACGGCATCTACAACCCTTACAAGCTGCAAAACTACTCGCACTCCGGCGATCCGTATCTCGGCATTTCCTATGACTTGCCAGAACATGTCACCGCCTATGGCAGCTTCGGCAAGGCGGAAGTGTTCGCGCCGGTCAGCGATTATCAGGAGGGAGATTCCGGCACAACAGTGGCGCCAGGCGCGGAGACCGTGCGCCTCTATGAGGGCGGCATGCGCTACGATACGCCGAAGCTCTACCTGAACGTGGACTACTACTATCAGAAAGTGACCCACGCGTTCGGCTTCTTCGACGACTTCGCGACCAACGAGCAGATCTATGGCAATCCGGGCGCCGAATTGTTCAGCGGCTGGGAAATGGCGGCGCAGTACCAGGCGACACCAGAACTCCAATTCTTCGGCAACGGCTCCTACAACAGGGCCCGGTATCTGACCGGTTATTCTGCCTTCGATACCATTCAGGAAGACCAGTTCGGCTATGCCTATCGTGGCACGTCGCTTTCCAACGTGCCCGACTGGCTCGCCAATTTCGGCTTCGAAGAGGATCATGGTCCATTCTCTGCTCGCGTGACCGGCCAGTACACTGGGCGCGAATATACGACCTATGATATTGCAGCCCCCGGCAACCCGATCCTCAACGGGGCCACGGCCACGAACACCAACCTGCTGAACCCGGCTAATGTCGTGTTCAACGTGTTGCTTACCTACAAGATGAAGGTGAACTACGGCGATCTGAAGCAGTTGACCTTCTCGATCAATGCACAGAACATCTTCAACGAGCATTACTATAACTACCTCTACAGCCAATACCTGCCGCAAGGCGGACAGTATGCCCGGCCCGGCGAACCCGCTGTAAAGGCCGCGCTGGTCGGCCCCCCGGCCTCGATCATGTTCGACGTCTCGGCGAAGTTCTGATGGCTACCCCCGGCGGGCGTAAAACCCCGCCGGGATTATAATGCACATGACAACAGCACTTTTTAAAAAATTCATCCCTGCCGCTCTTGCCAGAACGACCAATTATGGGGCACGCAGAGGCATGCGGTTCTTGTCCTTGGTTCTGTCCTGTTCGCTTCTCGCCACACCGGCGCTGGCACAAAAAAACGCAGGAGATTGCGGCACCGTTGTTATTCCGCCCGGCCTTGGCATCGGGCCTGGGGCGGATGTCACCTCCTTCAATCCGCTGTTCCTTACCTCGTTGTACAACCAGGAAGCATCGTCGCTGATTTTCGAGCAACTGCTCTGGTTCAACGACTCTCATGAAATTGACTGGGCGCACAGCATCGCCAGCGCGGTGACGACGCCCGATAACGGCAAGACCTACGATGTGACGCTGCGGCCATGGAGCTGGTCGGATGGCGTGCCGGTGACATCGGCTGATGTGCTCTACGCCTTTCAGCTCATCAGGGATTACGGCACCAATTACGCCGCGTATGGCCAGGGCGGCATACCGTACATCATCGCCAGCATGACCGCGCCGGATGCGTCGCATATCCATATCGTGCTGACCCATGCGGTGAATCCGCAATGGTTCATCTACAACGGGCTTGCGCAATTGCAGCCTTTGCCAGAGCATGTGTGGAGCAAATTCACGCCGGATGAAATCTGGCAGGGGCAGAGCGACCCAAAATTCTTCCGCGTGGCGGACGGGCCGCTGCTGCTGAAAAAACTCACCGTGGGTGTGGATGCCGAGTTTGTGCCGAACCCGCTCTATGGCGGGGGCAAAATGCACTTCTCGCGCTTCGTCATGAAATTCGAGAATTCCGAAGGGCAGGAGTTGCAGGCTGTCGAGTCCGGGGATCTCGACATGAGCAATATTCCATTCGACCTTTACGACAAGGCAACGCATCTGCCCGGCAACTATACCGTGACGATGCGGCCGAGTTATTCATGGGAAGAGATTTCTCCCAACATGCTCAACAAGAGCACGCCATATTTCGCGGATGTGCGTGTGCGCCAGGCCATGGCGGATGCCATCGACGAAAACAGGATCATTCAGCTTGCCATGCACGGCCATGGTGAGGCGGTACGCGGGCCCGTGCCGCCGTACCCGCCGAGCTTCCTCTCGCCGGATGAACGGGCGGGGAATTACCCTGTGGGCTACAACCCGGCGAAGGCGAAAGCCCTGCTCGCCGCCGCGGGATTTTCTCCTGGGCCGGACGGGATTCTGCAAAAGAACGGCAAGCCGTTTTCCTTCGTGCTGCAAATCCCCGCGGGCCAGGCCCTGCGGATTGAAATGGCCGAGACCGTCCAGCAGGATCTGCGCGCCGTGGGCATCGACATGCAGGTGCGCCAGGTGGAGTTCAATCAGCTTTTGACCGAGATGGTGAACGAGCCGCAGGCTTGGCAGGCTATTCTCATCGCAGAGGATATCGGCGCCTATCCCACGGGGGAGGAACTCTTCGCCACCGGCGGGTATCTCAATAATACCGGCTATTCCAACCCGCAGATGGACAAGATCATCGCCCAAAGCACAGACGAGCCGGGGATGGGTGGACTTTTCGCGTATGAGGATTTCGCCAGCGCGCAGGAGCCGCTGATCTTCCTGCCCGATGAGGTGTATTCGGTCTTGGTCCGCAATGGGCTGCATGGCGTTGAGGATTTCCTCAACACGTTCGGCTACAACTGGGCGCCGGAGAAGCTGTATTGCGACGCGCGCTGAGCATACTGCTTGCCGCCGCCCTCGGTGCCGCGCCTGCCATGGCCGCGCCGAGGGATTGCGGCACCATCGTTATTCCCACCGGCATCGGTGTTGCCTCGGGCGCGGATATCACCTCGCTCAACCCGCTGCTTGTCACTTCGCTCTATAACCAGACGGCTGCCAGCCTGATGTTCCAGCCGCTGATCTGGATCAACGGCAATACGGGGCAGATCGACTGGTCGCGCAGCCTGGCCAGTGCCATCACCACGCCGGATAACGGCACCACCTATAACGTGACGCTGCGGCCCTGGCATTGGTCGGATGGCGTGCCGGTGACAACGGCAGATGTGGCCTACACGTTCAGCCTCATCAAGCAGTTCGGCACCACCTATTCCGCTTATGGCGCGGGCGGCATGCCGGACATCGTCAAGGCCCTGGACATCATCAGCCCCACGCAGTTCCAGGTGGTGTTGAAGCATCAGGTGAACCCGAACTGGTACATTTATAACGGCCTTGGCCAACTTGAGCCGCTGCCGCAGCATGCCTGGGGAGAATACAGCGCCGATCAGATCTTCCAGTCACAGAGCGACACCTCCTTCTTTCAGGTGGTGGATGGGCCGCTGCTGCCGCAAAAGCTTGAGATCGGGCTAGATCTCGTCATGGTTCCCAACCCGCGCTGGGAAGGGCCGAAGCTGCATTTCAGCCGGCTTATCTGGAAATTCGTGGAGGTCGACGGCCAGACCGTGCAGCAGGTGGAATCGGGTGATCTGGACATGGCCAATGTTCCGATGGGGCTGTGGAACGCGGTGCAGAAACTGCCCGGTATCTACATGGTCAACCTGCCGCCGGCGCTCGATTTCAACGAGATCATGCTGAATTTCCGCAACCCGAAGGTTGCGTTCTTCAACGATGTCCGCGTGCGTCAGGCGATGGCGGACGCCATTAACCAGGCGGAGATGGTGGCACTTATCGACCACGGCCACGGCACGGAAGTCTATGGCCCGGTGCCACCCGTGCCGCCCACCTATCTCACCCCGGCGATGCAGGCGGGGCATTATCCTGTCTCGTATGATCCAGCAAAAGCAATCGCGCTATTGCAGGAGGCGGGGTACACGCGGGGGCCGGACGGCATCATGAAGAAGAACGGCCATCGCCTTTCCTTCACCTATCTGAACCTCACCGGCGATGTGCTGATCGATCAGATGACGATGATGAACCAGGCTTACCTGAAACGGGTCGGCATCGAGATGAAAGTGCGGGACATCGAGTTCAACCAGATGCTCGCTTTGCTCAACAATCCGCAAGCCGATTGGCAAGCGGCGGGACTGGGCGAGGACGCTCCTGGCTACCCCACCGGCGAGGAGTTGTATAAGACCGCCTCGTTCCTTAATTCCGGCGGCTATTCTGATCCGACCATGGACAAGCTGATCGACGAAAGCACGAACCAGCCTGGGCTGCAGGGGCTCTATGATTACGAGACCTATGCCAGCGCGCAGCAGCCGGTGATTTTTCAGGAGAAGGAGTCGATCTCCGTTCTAGCCCGCGACAACATCCAGGGCGTTCAGGATTTCATGGACCCCGCATATAATTATTACCCGGATAAGCTCTACTGCACTGGGAGCGCGCAGCCTTGATAAAAATGATCTCCCGCCGCCTGGCGTCCTCCAGCCTGTCCATCTTTATCCTGGTCACGCTGGTGTTCTTCATGGCGCACCTCACGCCCGGCGGCCCGGCCTATTCCATATTGGGGCAGAAGGCGACCGCCACCTCGGTCGCGCAGCTCAACGCAAGGCTGGGGCTCGATCATCCGCTCTGGCAGCAATATGCCGTGTGGTGGTGGCATCTCGTGCATGGGCAGCTCGGTTATTCCTATCTGCTCAACCGCCCGGTCGGCGCGCTGCTGTGGCAGTATGAGGTGAACACGCTGGTGTTCTACACCATTGCCATCGTCGTCAGCACCGCGCTTTCGATTCTTCTGGGGCTGGTACAGGGCGTGTACTTCAACCGCTGGCCGGCGAAGCTGGTCGGCGGCTTCCAGCTCGGGTTCTACGCGCTGCCGCCCTTCTTCGTCGCCGCCATGCTGGTGCTGTGGTTCTCCGTGCAGCTCAAATGGTTTCCGGCGAGCGGCATTACGGATCTCCGGCAGGTGCATCCCGGCATTGGCAGCTTCGCGGCGCATCTCGTGCTGCCGGTTACAACGGTGGCGCTGCTCACAGTCTCCTCGCTCTCGCGCTATTTCGGCGAGGCGGTGCATGACGAGCTGAGCAAGGATTACGTGCGCACGGCGCGGGCCAAGGGCGTGGGCTTCACCGCGATTTTGTTCCGCCATGTACTGCGCAACGCGCTGCGCCCGCTCGTCACCATGCTCGGCCTGTCCTTTCCCTACATCTTCACTGGTGGTGTCATCGTGGAATCGGTTTTCAACTATCCCGGCCTCGGCTGGCTCATGTGGCGCTCGGCGCTCTCGCAGGATTATCCCATCCTGATCGCCATCGTGCTGCTCATCGGCCTGCTCACCGTTATTGGCAACCTGCTGGCTGACCTGGTGAATGGCCTGCTCGACCCGAGGGCGAGCTATGAGTGACGCCGCCATGGCTTTTTCGCCCAGCCGCCTGCTGACACGCGCGTTCAGCAAGCACGGTACGCTCACGACCGGGCTGATCCTGAGTGCCGCGATCCTGTTCATCGGCTTCGCGGCGCCGTTTATCTACACGCCGGACCCATACGCCATCCACCCGGCGCATGCGCTGGAAGCACCCAGCCTCGCCTTCCCCCTGGGGACGGATGAGCTGGGGCGGAACGGGCTGGCGCTGCTGCTCTCCGGCGGCCTCGCCACGCTGGTGGTGGCGCTGCCCGCGGCAGTGGTGGCGTTTCTCACCGGGCTGGCCTACGGGCTTATCTCCGGCCTTGCCCCCGCCTGGGTGGACAAGCTGCTGATGCGCCTGCTGGACGTGTTCCTCGCCCTGCCGAGCCTCATCGTGCTTATCTTCTTCGCCTCGCTGGTGACACTGAACAATACCAGCCTGATCCTGCTGCTCGGCTTCATCTCCTGGCCCGGACTGGCGCGGCTGGTGCGCAACGAAGTGCTGGCCCAGCGCGGGAGGGATTTCATCCTCGCCGCCGAGCAATCCGGCGCCGGGCGGCTCTATCTCGCGCGTGCGCACCTGCTGCGCGTCATCGCCCCGGTGCTGGTGGTGAACGGCACGTTCATGATCGGCGATTCAATCTTCGCGCTCTCCGCCTTGAGCTTTCTGGGGCTTGGCGTGCAGCCGCCGCAAGTGAGCTGGGGAAGCCTGCTGGAGACGGCACTGGACATTATCGCGCTCGACCCCTGGTGGCTGATCCTTCCGCCCGGCCTGCTGGTATTCGGCTCGCTGCTCGCGGCCTCGCTCACCGGACAGGGCCTGCTGCGCCTATGGGGCAATAACCGATGACCGCCGTACTCGACATCACGAATCTTTCCGTCTCGCTGCCGCGTGGCGGCGCTGGCAATGTGCCCATTCTGGAGCATCTCGACCTGACCGTGGCGCCAGGAGAGATGGTGGCGCTGGTGGGGGAGAGCGGCTCTGGCAAGACCATCGCCGCGCTGTCCATCATGCGCCTGCTGCCGAAAGGTGCCGCAATCACCGGCGAAATCTGGCAGGACGGCACAAATCTCGCGCGGGCGGACGAGGCGGCGATGCGCCACGTGCGCGGCAAGAAGATCGGCATGGTCTTCCAGAACCCGCTCTCGGCGCTCAACCCCACGCGCACCGTGGCGTCGCAGATCATGGAGGCCTGGCGCGTGCATGAGGGCGGCTCGGCCAAAGCCGCGCGGGCCCGGGCGCTGGAGCTTCTGGGCGAGGTCGGCATCCCCAACCCCGCTGCCCGCCTCGACGATTACCCGCACCAGTTCTCCGGCGGCATGCGCCAGCGCGTGATGATCGCCATGGCGCTGGCCTGCTCGCCGCAGCTGCTCATCGCGGACGAGCCCACCACCGGGCTGGATCCGCTGATTGCTAAGCAGATCATGACCCTCATCGCCCGGCTGCGGCGCGAACGTAATATGGGCGTGTTGTTCGTCACGCATGACCTCTCCGTGGTGGAGGAACATGCCGACAGCGTCCACGTGCTGTATGCCGGGCGCAGCGTGGAGTGGGGCAAGGCGAAGGAATTCTTCGCGCATCCGCGCCACCCGTATAGCGAGGCGCTGCTGGGCGCCGTCGCCAGGCTCGGCCAGGCCAGGTTGCAGAACATTCCAGGCAATCTGCCGGAGCCGGAATCCCGCCCGGCGGGCTGCCGCTTCACGCCGCGTTGCGCCTATGCGCAGGCGGCTTGCAGCAAGGCCTATCCCCTGCCCTCACCCGCCGGCGGCACCGCGGCCGCCTGCCTGTACCCGCTGCCGGCTGGCGCGCAACCCGCCTACGCCGCCCCCACGCCGCCAGCCTCCGCATCGCGGCAGTTTTCACCCCAGCTGGAATTGCAGGACCTCGCCGTACGCTATGGCGGTGCCAGCGGCTGGTTCGTCGGAACCAAGAAACATCCCCCCTCGCTGGCGGAAGTTTCCCTCACCTTGGGCCGTGGCGAGTGCCTGGGCGTGGTGGGGGAAAGCGGTTCCGGCAAATCCACTCTAGGCCGTGCCGTCCTGCAAATGCTGCCTTATGAGGGGGAGGTCGTGCTGGAGGGGCGCTCCTTCTCCTCGTTGCGGGGCCAGGACCGGCGCGCGCAGCGGCGGAAGCTCCAGGTCGTGTTCCAAGACCCGCGCGAATCCATGAATCCGCGCATGAGCATCGGCGAGGTCATTGCCGAGCCGCTGCGCCTGAAGGGGGGCATGAGCAACGCGGCCCTGCGCACGCGGGTGGAGGCATTGCTCGCCAGCGTGGGGCTGAACCCGGAGATGGCGGCGCGCCTGCCCGGCGCGGTCTCGGGCGGCCAGGCCCAGCGCATTGCCATCGCCCGCGCCCTTGCGGCGGAACCGGAGATCATCGTGCTGGATGAGCCCACCTCGGCGCTCGACGTTTCCACGCAGGCGATGCTGCTGAACCTGCTGAAGGATCTCGCCTCTCGTCTGGCGCTTTCCTACATCCTCATCAGCCACGACTTCGCTGTCGTCAGCTACATGGCGGACCGCATCGCCGTGCTGAACGCCGGGCGCATCGTGGAAATGAATGAAACCAGCAAACTTATTTCGTGCCCGCAACACGGATACACCAAGGCGCTGATCAGCGCCGCACCACAATTGCGTCCTCATTTGCCTCAGGAGTTTTAAGTTATGAGTGAAATTATCCGGTTGATCGTTCTCAGTGGCGGGCTTCTGCTCATCATGGCGGCGCTGCTGGTCGTCGCGCTGGCAGTGACCATTGAGCGGCTCTACCTGCTGAAAAAAATCCTGCGCCAGGGCCGCGATATTCACAACAAGCTGCGCCAGGTGAAGTTCCAGGATATTTCTGGCCTGCAGGTTCTGGCGAACGAATCCGCTGAAACCTTGCAGGGGCATCTCATTGCAACCGCCATCGCCTCGCGCGGGGAAGATGCGGAAGAGATGGAGATGCACCTGGAAGAGGAAATCCTCTCCGCCTCCCCCAAGATCACAGGCCTGCTGTGGGTTCTCGACACTGTCGTCACCATCGCGCCCCTGCTCGGCCTGTTCGGTACCATCATTGGCATGATCCAGGCGTTCAACGTGATCTCTTCCGATGGCGGGCCGTCCAAGGTCACCGGCGGCATCGCGGATGCGCTGATCTCCACCGGCGCCGGCCTGTTCATCGCCATCATTGCCGTCTATTTCGTGAACTACTTCAGCGCCCTCACGCGCCAGATCATGCATCAGCTCGATCTGATCAAGCTCATCCTCATTAACCGTACGCACGGCCAGGGGGTCGGCACTAACGAATCCGCCGCCCGTCCGGCGCGCGTTGTGGCGGGGGTATAAGCCCATGCGCAAACGCCGCGACTTTATGGAGCGCGAGAAGCCACGGCTCGAAATCGTGCCGATGATCGACATCATGATGTTCCTGCTCGTGTTCTTCGTGATGATCGTGCTGAAAATGATCCCGGATTCCGGCGTCACGCTGTCACTGCCCGGCGCCTCCACGGCGCAGCAATTGCCGCACACGCAAGTGGTCATCGTCATCGACCAGGCGGGCAACATGCACGTGAAGGATCAGGTCATGACCGCGGACGCGCTGGAGACATATCTGCAGGGCGTGAAGGCCACCGACGACACGGATGTGGTTGTGGCTGGCGACAAAGGCACCAGTTTGCAACAATTGATGAATGTGATGGACCTTACCCGCAAGGCCGGCATCACCAATATCGGCATCGCCACCAATAACGCTCAATAGGATAAACCCGGCCGCCCAAGGCCGGGTTCATCCACCCGCCAGGACCATGGCGTTCATCTGAACCCGTCGAGCACGCACCCCTGAACCGCGCTCGACGGGTTTGCCGCATCTGAGGCGGCTTCCTGCCCTTCGTCAGGACTTATGAGACAAAACGGCGTACTGAATGACGGAGGATGTCCAAGCCCGCCGCGGAGGCTGTTGCGCGGGACATCTGAACCCCCATCGATTTCACAATAACAACATGCGGAACTGGCCAAGCTGGATGCTAGCGTATACAAATAATTCACTATTTTTTTTGTAAGGTTGCGTCATGCTCCACGCCATATCCAGCACACAGGCCGCCTCCCTGATCCCGGATGGGGCCGTGCTGATGATCGGCGGCTTCATGGGCGTTGGCACACCGGAACGGCTGGTTGATGCCCTGGTGGCGCGACAGGCGCGGGGCCTCACAGTCATCGCCAATGATACCGCCCGGCCGGGCGTGGGCATCGGTAAGCTTATCGATGCCGGCTGTGTGACCCGGGTTATCGCGTCGCATATCGGCACCAATCCCGTGACGCAAAAAAAGATGATCGACGGCGAAATGCAGGTGGAACTCGTACCGCAGGGCACGCTTGCCGAACAGGTGCGCGCAGGCGGGGCTGGCCTCGGCGGCTTCTTGACCCCCACCGGCGTCGGCACCGTGGTGGCCGAGGGGAAGCAGCAGATCGAGGTTGACGGGGTGGCCTACCTGCTGGAGAAGCCCCTGCGCGCTGATTTCGCACTGATTCACGCTGCCAAGGCCGATTACAGCGGCAACCTTACCTATCAATTGACTGCAACCAATTTCAACCCGCTGATGGCGCTGGCCGCCGATTGTGTCATCGCGGAGCCGAACGAGATCGTGCCTGTCGGCGTGATCCCGCCCGATGCCGTGCGGACGCCGGGCATCCTGGTCACGCATTTGCTGCAAAGGCCGAAACGATGAGCGAGCAACCCGTCATGGATCCCAAGGAAATCATCGCCCGCCGGGTGGCGCGAGAGCTGCGCGATGGCATGCTCGTCAATCTCGGCATCGGCCTGCCGACGCTGGTCGCCCGCTACGTGCCGGCGGGCATCAACGTCGCCTTCCAGAGCGAAAACGGCATCATCGGCTTCGGCGCCCCCCCGCCGGAGGGCATGGAGGACCCGGATCTGACCGATGCGGGCGGCTCTTTCATCTCCGCGCTGCCGGGTGCCATGTCGTTCGACAGCGCCTTCAGCTTCGCGCTGATCCGCGGCGGCCATCTTGCACTTACGGTCCTGGGCGGGCTGCAAGTGGATCAGCACGGGCATCTGGCCAACTGGATGGTGCCGGGCAAGATGGTGCCGGGCATGGGCGGGGCGATGGACCTCGTCGCCGGGGCAAGGCGGGTGATTGTGGCGATGCAGCACCACGCGAAGGGTGTCTCCAAAATCGTGCCGGAACTGACACTGCCGCCAACCGCGGCCCGGCGCGTCAGCCTGGTGGTGACCGAAATGGCCGTGATCGAGCCCTTGGAGGAAGGGCTGGCATTGCGCGAGCGTGCCCCGGGGGTGAGCGTCGAGGAGATCATCGGCCTGACCGGCGCGCCGCTGCTGATTAACGGCGAGGTGCCGGAAATGGCGCTGAACCTGCCCGGCTAAAGCTGCAATGGCCCGGCTCATGCGCCACTTCGCTGCTCTGATATTTGCCGTGCTGGCGCCGCTGGCGGCGGCAGCGCAGCAGATCTCCGGCGCAGGCGGCACGTTTCCGGCGCCACTTTACGAGAAATGGGCTGAGGCCGCCGCACCGGCGACCGGCGTGACACTGGACTATCAGGCGATCGGCTCGGGCGGCGGACAGGAACAAATCCTCAACCGCACCGTCGATTTCGGCGCTTCCGATGCGCCGATGGACCCAGCTACTCTGGCGGCGGCCGATCTGCTGCAGGTGCCAACGGCGATGGGCGCGGTTGTGGTCATCGTGAACATTCCCGGCATCGGGATGAACCAGCTCAGGTTGCCGGATACAATACTGGCGGGCATCTACTCCGGCACCGTCACATGGTGGGACGACCCCGGTATTGCCGCCGCCAATCCCGGCCTCACTTTGCCGCGTCTCGCGATCACCCCGGTGCATCGCGCGGATGGTTCGGGCACGACCTATGTCTGGACTTCGTACCTATGCGATATCAGCCCTGTCTGGAAGCGTACGGTTGGCAGCGCGACCGAGATATCCTGGCCTGTTGGACTCGGGGCCAGGGGCAATGGCGGTGTCGCGGCCAGCATCCGCGCAATCTCGGGCGGCATAGGCTACGTGGAAAGCACCTACGCTCTTCAGAACAACCTGATCACCGTGCAATTGCGCAATCGAGCAGGTTATTACGTGTCGCCGTCCCTCGCCTCCTTTCAGGCTGCGGCGGCACAGGCGGATTGGCTGACGGCGAAGAATTTTGCCGTCAATATCATTAACATGCCAGGAGCCGAGAGCTGGCCCATCGTTTCCGCCACCTTCGTACTGATCCCGCGGCATCCTGACGACCCGGCACAGAGCGCCAATGTAGTCAGGTTTTTTACCTGGGCCTATAAAAATGGCGCGGACATCGCCGCCAGCCTGCACTACATACCGCTACCCCAGGTAGTGCAGAATGCGGCCATGGCGGCGATGAAAAATGAAATCCAGGATTAAGACCAACGTGCGGGGGCAGAAGCGTCCTAATTCTGTCACTTGCCAGCCACACGGCATCAAAATAGAAAACACAAGCCCTAAACATAGAAGAAGGCGGCACAACATGTCCGTAACCAACGGCGCCAGCAAAACTTTTTTTGCTGCGAACGAGAGTTTTTTGTCTGCCCTTCCCGCTCCTTGGGCGAAAATTGCAGGTAGCAGCGGGCCATTAGGCGCATTTGCCGATGCCCAGGCTTACATGATCGACGCGGCGCAGCGCAGCCTGTTGTTCTGGGACACTTTGTGCCGCCGCGGCAATGAGGTGAGCGAAGCCGCCGCCCGCACGGCTCCCAGCGTTCTCTCCTTCGACTCCGAACTTGTACTCGATGGACACTCACTGCCGCGGCCGGTGAATTACAGCCTGCTGCGCATCAAGCCGCCGGCCGGTGTCACCCTGGACCCTGCCAAGCGCCCATTTATCGTATTCGATCCGCGTGCGGGGCACGGCCCCGGCATTGGCGGCATGAAGAAGGCGAGCGAGATCGGCGCCGCGCTGCAGGCCGGGCATCCTTGCTATTTTGTCGGCTTCACCACGCGCCCTGTACCGGGGCAGACGGTCGAGGATGTCTGCCGGGCCGAGGCGGAATTCGTCCGCACGGTCTCCAGCCTGCATCCGCAGGCACCATCGCTACCCGCGCTGATCGGCAACTGCCAGGCGGGCTGGCAGATCATGATGACCGCCGCGATCGAGCCTGACCTCCCCGGCCCGATCCTGATTGCGGGCTCGCCACTTTCTTACTGGGCCGGTAGACGCGGCAAAGCGCCGTTGCGCTATCTTGGCGGCCTGCTCGGCGGCACATGGCTCACCGCACTTTCAGGCGATCTCGGGGGCGGCATTTTCGACGGCATCAGCCTGATCGGCAATTTCGAGAGCATGAACCCAGCCAACACGTTTTTCCGCAAGGCTTACAACGTGTTCGATCACATCGATACCGAGGCCGAGCGCTATCTGGAATTCGAGAAATGGTGGGGCAATCCCGTATTGCTCAACGCCGAGGAAATGCAGTGGATCGCCGATAATCTCTTCATCGGCAACCGCCTCTCCTCCGGCGAACTGCTCACCACGGATGGCGTGCATATCGACCTGCGCAATATCCGTTCGCCGATCGTCGTGTTCTGTTCCTGGGGCGATGACATCACCCCGCCGCCGCAGGCGCTGGGCTGGCTGCTCGACATGTACGAGCATGAGCGCGATATTGTCGCCAACGGCCAGACGATCATCTACTCGATTCATGATAATATCGGCCATCTTGGCATTTTCGTCTCCGGCAAGATCGCCCTGAAGGAACATGGCGAGTTCGCCAGCTGCATGGACATGATCGATCTGATGCCGCCGGGCCTGTACGAGGCGGTGATCGAGGATGTCGGCAAAAACACGGCGAATCCCGACCTCATCACCGGCAATTACCTGTTCCGGCTGGAAGTGCGCACGCTGGACCATATCCGTGCGCTTGGACACAATTCTCCGGAGGATGAGCTGCAATTCGCCACCGTGGCGCGGGTCTCGGAGATAAATAACGGGCTGTACCGCAGCTATGCCCAGCCGCTGGTGCAGGCCGCCATCACGCCCGAGATCGCGGAGAAAATCCGCCAAAACAATCCGCAGCGCCTGCGCTACGCGGCATTTTCCGACAAGAACCCGATGAGCCAGCTGCTGGCACCTCTCGTGGAGGAGGCCAAGCAGAACCGCAAACCCGTGGATGACGGCAATCCGTTCCGGCAGATGGAGCATGCGGCAGCCGAGCAGATCGAGAATTCGCTGAAAGCTTACGGGCTGATGCTGGATATCTGGAAGGAGGCGATTTTCCGCTCCGTCTACAGTTCACCGACGTTGCAGGCCGCGGTGGGAATGCTCGGTTCCAATACCGTGCCGCACCGCCGCCTGGGCCGCAGCGTGATGCGCGAGGCCGCCGTGGCGAAGTTGCAGCTCGAACTGCGGGACAAGCTGAGCGTCGGCGGCCCGGTGGACGCGCTGCTGCGCGCGGTGAACTACATCCATCGCGCCGAACGCGTGGTCGATGACCGCGCCTTCACCTCGCTCGCAGAATACCAGGCCGAGCTCGATGATGCCCACCGCCTAAACTTCAGCCAGTTCAAGCAGGCGCTGCGCACCCAGGCGCTGATCAATGGCTGGAACCAGGAAGCTGCGCTGGAGACCCTGCCTGATCTGCTGCCGGACTCATTTGAGGAGCGGCAGAAATTGTTGAAGGCGGTCCGCCGGGTCGCCAACGTCGTCGGCAAGCTTTCGCCGCGCACGGCAGAACGGCTGGCGACGATCGAGGCCATTTTTCTGGCGAAACCTGAAGTCAAGACCAAGGAAGCCGTGTAATGCCGCCCGAAGCCGACGTGACGCAGAACCCGGCCCCCGCCTTCAGCAAGACCTTCGACGACGTGGCAATCGGCGACACGGTATCGATCCGCCGCACCGTCACGCCGGACGACCTTTATGTGTTTGCCCATGCCAGCGGCAATCTCAACCCGGTGCATTTGCCCGCGTCCGGCGAAACCGGCGAGGCAGAACAACATCCCGCGCCCTCCATGTGGCTCGGCTCTCTGTTCTCGGCGATTCTCGGGAATCTGCTGCCAGGGCCGGGAACGCTCTACGAAGCGCAGGATCTGCGTTTTTTGGGCCGCGCCCATGCGGGCGATGACCTGACCGTAGCCGTGCGGGTGACCGAGAAGCGCCCGCCGGCGACGGTCGTTCTGCGCACGCAGATTTTCCGCGGCGAGGAGATGCTGGTGGATGGCAAGGCGGAAGTCCGCCCGCCCACTGAGCGCCAGACGATTGGTGACGCCGCGCTGCCGGACATCACCATCGCCCGGCACCGGCATGTCGCGCGGCTGCTTGCCGCCTGCAAGGCGCTGCCGCCCATGCCGACCGCCGTGGTCAGCCCTGAGGATGAGAGTTCGCTGCTCGGCCCGCTGGAGGCGATGCAGGCCGGTCTGATCACGCCGATCCTGGTTGGCGACGCGGCGAAAATCCGCGCCGTTGCCGCCGCGCATAATGCCGTTCTCGACGGTTTGGAGATCATCGACATCGCCAGCCACGATCTCGCCGCCGCGCGCGCCGTGGAACTGGTGCATGAGGGCCGCGCCGCCGCAGTGATGAAGGGCAACCTGCATACGGATGCGCTCCTGAAACATGTCGTCAAATCCCAGGGGGGCCTGCGCGGCAGCCGCCGCATCAGCCATGTCTTCGTCATGGACGTTCCGCATCTGCACAACCTGCTGCTGGTAACGGATGCCGCGATCAACATCGTCCCCACGCTGGAAGACAAGGTTGATATCACGCAAAACGCCATCGACCTCGCCTTGGCGCTGGGCATCGCGGTGCCGAAGGTTGGCGTTCTGGCGGCGGTGGAGGTGGTGAACCCGAAAATGCCCGCCACACTGGATGCCGCAGCGCTTGCCAAAATGGCCGAGCGCGGACAGATCCGTGGCGGCATCGTCGACGGTCCGCTGGCGATGGATAACGCGATCAGCCTGGCGGCCGCCAAGACCAAGGGGCTGATCTCCTCGGTCGCGGGACGGGCCGATATCCTCGTTGTGCCCAATCTGGAAGCAGGCAACATCCTGGCCAAGGAACTCACCTACGCGGCACAGGCGGAAGGCGCAGGCATCGTACTCGGCGCCTCGGTGCCCGTGCTGCTGACCAGCCGCGCCGACGACGCCACGGCGCGGCTGTTCTCCTGTGTCACCGCGGTGCTGTACGAATCCTGGCTGCGCACGGGGCACAGCGCCGTGCCGCCCGTCCCCGCCGCCTAACCTAACGCTTAACCTCACGGAGGCTCCCGCCATGCCGCATGTCATGACGCTGAACGCTGGCTCATCCTCCATCAAATTCGCGTTGTTCGAGCTCGACCATGGCGACCCTCAGGCGCTGGCCGTGGGGTTGGCGGAAAAAACCGGCGCCACCCGGCACATGAAGGTACGGGATGGCGCGGGGGCGGTGATCCACGAAGAAAGCTGGGAACCGGCGGAGGGAGGCTTTCACACCGATGCGCTGCGCCGCGTTCTGGCTTGGCGCCGTGCCACTTTTCCTGATGCCGAGGTCGTCGCAGCCGGGCACCGGGTGGTGCATGGCGGGTTGCGCTACAACATCCCGACGGTGGTGACACCGGAGGTGCTGGATTATCTGCGCACGCTGATCCCGCTGGCGCCGCTGCATGAGCCGCACAACATCGCCGGCATCCTCGCCGCGCAGGAGGCTTGGCCGCATGTGCAGCAGGTGGCGTGCTTCGACACTGCCTTCCACCGCGCGCATCCGTTCGTCAACGACACTTTCGCCCTTCCGCGCGAGCTGTATGAAGAGGGGGTGCGCCGTTACGGCTTCCATGGCCTCTCCTACGAATATGTCTGCGGCAAGCTGGCCGATATCTCGCCACTGCATGCGGCGGGGCGCGTCGTGGTGGCGCATTTGGGCAATGGCGCCTCCATGTGCGCCATCCGCGACGGGCTTTCCATCGCCAGCTCCATGGGCTTTACCGCGCTTGACGGCCTGCCGATGGGCACGCGCTGCGGCCAGGTCGACCCTGGCGTTCTGCTATATCTCCTGCAGACCAAAGCGCTGACGCCGGAGGCCCTGTCCGACATGCTGTACAAGGAGTCCGGCCTCAAAGGTCTCTCCGGCCTCTCGGCCGACATGCGCGAGTTGGAAGCGGCGGATACGAAGGAAGCTCGAGAGGCCATCGAATATTTCGTCTTTCGTATCCGGCGCGAGCTCGGCGGTCTGGCGGCCGTACTGAAGGGGCTCGATGCCATCGTCTTCTGCGGCGGCATCGGCGAGAATGCCTGGCGCGTGCGAGAGCGCGTGCTGGAGGGCATGGAGTGGATTGGCGTGGAACTTAACCGCGAAGCCAACCGCACCAGCTGTCAGGTCATCTCTTCCGAACGGTCGCGCGTGAAGGTCTTCATCATCCCGACCAATGAGGAGGCGATGATCGCCCGGCACACGCTCGATGCCCTCGCCGGCGCCACGCCGCCCGAACCATCGCCTACCCAAGACCTCCAGGAGAATTTTGCATGACCCTAAACCCGCACGACACCTTGCCGGTTGTCTGGGACCCGGATTCCCGCGTCGGCGACATGTTGAAGGGGCTGAAGGGGCTTGTGGTCGGCATCGCCAATGCCGACTCCATCGCCTATGGCTGCGCGGATAAGCTGCGCGCCTTCGGCGCTGAAGTCGCCATCACTTATCTGAACGAAAAAGCGGAAAAACATGTCCGCCCGCTGGCGGAGCATCTCGAGGCGGATATCATCATGCCGCTCGATGTGGAACAGCCCGGCCAGCTGGAGGCCGTATTCGATGAAATCCGCGCCCGTTGGGGTCGGCTCGATTTCGTGCTGCACTCCATTGCCTTCGCCCCGCGCGAAGACCTGCACGGCCGGGTCGTCGACTGCTCGCGCCACGGCTTCGAGCAGGCGATGTATGTGTCCTGCTACTCCTTCATCGAAATGGCGCGGCTGGCCGAACCGCTGATGACCAATGGCGGCGCGCTGCTGACGATGAGCTATTATGGCGCCGACAAAGTGGTGAACCACTACAACATCATGGGGCCAGTAAAGGCGGCGCTGCAGGCCACCACGCGTTACCTGGCTTCTGAGCTGGGCTCGAAGGGCATACGGGTGTACGCCGTCTCTCCCGGTCCGCTGAAGACCCGCGCCGCCAGCGGCATCGCCCAGTTCGACGAGTTGATCGACGACGCCGTTACCCGGGCCCCTGCCCGCCGCCTGGTAGACATTGCCGAGGTTGGGCGCACTGTCGCCTTCCTCGTCAGCGGCGCGGCCTCGGGGCTGACGGGCGATACAGTTTTTGTCGACGCGGGATTGCATAACGTCGCGTAAGCCCGAAGGCTTTGTGTGACAGTTTGGCGCCGGTAGTGCATCCGCCCCGCCGACCGCCTATACTGGAGCGTGACCGCATCCAGCGTTCCGGGTGTTCACAATGATGGCTAGCCCACCAGGCGAGGCCTTACGGCGAGCGGAGGCGGATATGATCCGCCGCCGTGCCCAGCCAGCAGACATACGGGCGGCGCTTACTGAAGCGCTCGGAACGGTACTGCACGGCCAAAAGCCGCCCCCCCGCGTGGCGGCTGCGGCGGCACTCATCGCCGAGGCCGTGGCAGCCCATGCGGCCTCGTTCCAGCCTGGCAGCGAGCCTGATTATCACAATCACTATCATCAGGCTGAGGCCACACTGGCCATGGGCCGGCTGTGCGCCGAGGCTGTCCGCCTGGGCCAACTCGACGCCGAACATGCCGTTGCCGGCATCCTGGCCATGGGGGGACATGACCTGCAGCACGATGGTTCGGTACCGCCCCCCGGTAAACTGGAAGCCCACTCCGCCGTGCTTACCGCAGCCCTGGCGGCACAGGCAGGGCTGGATCAAACCATCCAGGACCAGATCCGCCAGGTCATTCTCGCGACAGATCCATCCCGTGCCGCCGCGGGTCTTGATGAGGACAGCATGCTCTGCAGGCTGGCGCGGGAGGCGGACCTGTTCGCCAGCCTCACGCCTGAGCTGGGCTGGCGGCTGAGCCAGACCTTGGCCCGCGAAATCCGCGCCGCAGGGGGCAATGCCGAGCCTCCCCCGGACAGTTTTGCCGGGCGGCTGCGGCTGCTGCGCGCCCGGCGGCCAATGACCGAGGCCGCGCGGAATCTGGGGCTGGAGGCTGGTGTCGCGGCACAACTCGCTGCCCTGGCGGCCCTGGGAGATGGCGACCAGGAGGCGGGCGCCAAGCGGCTGGATGCCATGCCGCCCAATGAAGCCTGGGCGCATTACCGTGCGGCGCTGGCGGCGGCGGTGTGATGTTCAAGCGTTTGCTGTTCCGGCCCAGTCTCAGCTTCACCGTCACCATCCTCATCGCGTTCACCCTTATCTTTACAGTCATTCTCAGCGTGGCGGTATTTGGCTTTCGCAGCGCGGCCGAGCAGGCCGCCATAGCGACAGCCGATGTCAGCCTGGCCGAAACCGCCTCCACGGTGGCGGCACGGACCAATGCGCTGGTGCAGCCGGTGCTGGTGCTCATCCGCGAGATTGCCGCTACCGGCATTGGCGACAAGCCCGCCAATGCGCAGGCAGGTACGAAATTTTTGTCCGTACTCACGGAAGAACCGGAAGTCCGCACCGTGTCGGCAGCGTGGCCAGATGGCACGCTGCTGCAGGCCGCACCTGTAGGCCTGATCCCCGCCGTCGCGATGCCGCCGCTGCCAGCCGGCACGGCCTATGTTCTCTGCTTCAGCCGGCCCGGCGATGCCGCGACCTCCTGGCTGTTCCTGGCGGCTGATCGGACCGTGATTTCCGGCGCCGTGTTCGGCCGTCCCGCCGATCCGCGTTACACGCAGTGGTACCTGCAGGCGCGGGCGCCCGGCGTATATGTCTCGACCCCCTATGTGCTCAGTTTGACGCGGCAGGTCGGACTCAGCGTCAGCAGTCCGTTGGCTGGCGGCGGCGTCATCGCGCTCGACGTCACGCTCGGGAGTCTCAGCGATTTTCTCAGGGCTCAACAAGTCACGCCGCACAGCACCGCCTTCCTGTTCAGCGATCTCGGCATCCTGCTCGCCCACCCCGATGCCGCGCTTGTCGTGCGTGCAGCCGAACACGGGCGCGTCAGCTGGACGACCCTGCAAGACTCCCACGACCCGGTTCTGGAGGCCGTCTGGAACGCCTACGCCAGCAGTCAACTGGTACCTGGCCAGAGCGGACAGGTCGACGTTGATGGCATCACCATGCTGACGAGGCTGGAGCCTGTGGAAACACTGGAAAACCCGCCCGTGCTGGTGGCCGTTGTGGCGCCGCGCCGCGACTTTACGGCCCCGGTCGATGACGCGGTAAGGCAAGGCACATTGTTCGCACTGGGCGCATTCATGGCCGGGTTCAGCGCCATTGCCCTAATGTCCTGGCGCATCGCCAAGCCGCTTGGCGTGCTGACGCGCGAGGCCCAGGCGATCCGGCGGCTGGAGCTCACGGCTCCCTTGACCCTGCGGAGCCGGATCACCGAGGTGGAGCGCCTGACCGAGGCGATCGCGGCGATGAAGGCGACACTGACCAGTTTCACCGTCTATCTGCCGCGCGATCTGGTGCATCAATTCCTGGCCGCCGGCATCGAGCCGCGGCTGGGCGGCGAGCGCGTCGCCTTGAGCGTGATGTTCAGCGATATCCAGGGCTTCACCACCATCGCCGAAACGCTGGACCCGGACGAGTTGACACGGGTCACCTCGGCCTATTTCGAGGCGGTGACGCGCGAACTGCTCTCCGCGGGGGCCACGATCGACAAATATATCGGCGACGCTGTGATGGCGTTCTGGAACGCGCCCCGGCGCGATGAGGATCACGCCGCGCGTGCCTGCGTCGCCGCGCTGCGCGCCCGCGGCGTGACGCTACGGTTGGCCGTTGAGTTCAAGGCAAACGGCTGGCCGGCTCTGCCCACCCGCTTTGGCGTGCATACGGGGGAGGCCGTGGTCGGCAATGTCGGCTCCAGCGACCGCATGGCCTACACGGCGATGGGGGCGATGGTGAACCTCGCCAACCGGCTGGAGGGACTGAACAAGCATTATGGCACGCAGATCCTGGTCAGCGAGGCGACGAGAGTGGCCGCAGGCCCCGGCTTCGTGTTCCGTCCGGTCGATATTGTTACCGTGAAAGGCTCCGCCCTGCCGATGCCGGTGCATGAACTTCTCGGCATCGCCGACACAACGGCAGCGCCGGCATTGCAGGCCAAGGAGGCCGATCTCGCCTCGCTCGGCGCGTGGGAGGATTGCGTGGCAGCCTACCGGAACGGCGACTTTGCCGCCGCTCGGGCGGCGCTTGAGGCGGTCGAGCGCATCGGCACGTTTCCCCTCGCGAAGGTCTACGCTGATCGCCTGGCCGTAGCTGGCGCCAAAGCCGCCCCGGGCTGGTCACCTGTAATACGGATGGATGTGAAATGACGAATGCCAAGTCACAACCTGAAAACCGCAAGCGTATCAAGATCGCCTTGCAGGGCGGCGGCTCCCATGGCGCCTTTACCTGGGGCGTTCTGGACCGGCTGCTCGCCGAACCGCGCCTGGAAATCGAGGCGGTCGTGGGTACCAGCGCCGGTGCCATGAACGCCGCCGTGCTGGTGGACGGGCTGGTGCGCGGCGGTCCGGAACGTGCCCGGCAGAAGCTGCAAAAGTTCTGGGAAGACATCGCGGACCTGGCGGCTCTCTCCCCCTTGCAGCCAAGCCTTCTCGACCGCATGCTGGGACTGGGAAATATGGATTTTTCCCCTTCGTGGCACGTTGCCGATGTCCTGAACAAGGTGTTCTCGCCCTATGAGCTCAACCCGGCCGCCCTCAACCCGTTGCAGAAGTTACTGGAAGAAACGGTCGATTTCGAGCAGCTTCGGCTAGGCACAGAGCCCGCCCTTTTCATCAGCGCCACCAATGTCATGACCGGCCGGCTCCGCGTGTTCGCGCGGCATGAGGTCACGGTTGCCACCATCATGGCCTCGGCTTGCTTGCCCATGATGTTCCATGCGGTGGAAATTGACGGCCAGCACTATTGGGATGGCGGCTATTGCGGCAATCCGCCGATCTTTCCGCTGATCTATATGGGCGGCGGCCCCGACATACTAATCGTTCAGCTCAACCCAATTAATATTCCCGACGTGCCGAAGGATGTGCGTAGCATCCTCGACCGCATCAACACGCTCTCTTTCAATTCCTCGCTCATGCGCGAAATGCGGATGATCAAATTTGTCACCGACTTGATCGACCGTGGCGAATTATCGCAGGATCGGTTTCTCAGGATCTATATCCACACGATCGACGCCGAAAAGGAACTCAGCGCCCTGAATGCCTCATCGAAATTCAACGCAGATAAGGAGTTTTTACAGCAGTTACATGCGCTCGGCGTAGCCAGGGCCGATGCGTTTCTTGCCGCTCATTTCGATGACATCGGTAATCGTTCAAGCACCGATATCGAGAAAAAATTCTTTTAACTCTGTCTCAAGCCCCTGACCGGCAAGCCGGGCGGCGGCCACACGTTGCTCCGCCGCCCGACCGATCTGTCTTATTCCGCCGTGGCCAGCGCCTTGCACGCGAGTTCGACAGCGCCTGCGCGGGACTTTGCCGCCCCGACGAAACGGCGCACATGGACGAAAACCGCGTCGGCAACGCCGGTTTCGTTTGCCAGCTCCTCAGCCTGAAGCCCGGCCCAGCTTTCGGGCAGTGCAAGGCGCTGCTCGAAAGAGCCCGGTTCAGGGGGCATTGTATCGATCATCCAGTTTCCGTTGGAGGCGGGAGAGACCGCAAAAAGCACCGGCAGCTCATGCATGAACACCGCGTTTTTCCACGGCATGCCAGTCTCAAGGATGAGCAGGCGCGGATCGTCGCCAGCCTGGTGGGCAGCCAGCACGGTCGCCTCGGCCACCAGACGCGCCCGCAGGTTATCGACGCGGCGGCGCAGCATCGCAATCACCAGCGCCGTTGCCTCCAAAAATGCATCGTCGCCAGCTTTCGGCCCGCTTGCGGCCGGGGCGTCCCATGTCGGATTGAACTCGCCGACGATCGAGGCCAGGCCAAGTGTATCGCGTTTGACCGGGCCCGTTACTGACACGCCGTTATCGATCTCGTCGATCCGCCGGACCAGGCTGTCATCGAGCTCCGCCGCGATGGCAGCCGCGAAGGTCTCGGCACCGCTGGGGCGGAGCAGCGCCGCGACGGCGCGCTCTCCATAAGACTGCCAGACCAGCCCCGCGGAAGAGTACGGCGTTTCGTCGGGCCGCACCGGAGCGCCGCGCTGGTGGTGGTCGAAGCGGTTCTGCACCGCGTCGAACACGCTGCCCACATCCCAGACGATATCCCCGCTTTCGATGAGCTCCGGCTTGCGCGTCCGCAGCAGCGTGTGATCCACGCCGGGCTGATGCAAATCCAGCGCGAGGCGCAGCACTGCGTAAGCAAAAACCTCGTCGCAATGGAACTTGCCGCTATGGGTGACGAGGATGGGACGGGGGTGGGCGACGGTCATGCGTGGGTCCAATGCAATCATTTTAGGGTACGCTGGGGGGCGGACCGGATTGCCGTACTCAGTTGGGATGGCTGCGTCCAGCACCCGCCCTGTGAAAACTGGTAGCTGCCGGCCAGCGTCCGGCTGGCACCGGAAGGCGCGGTGAGCGAGCGGCCTGAGGCCATCGAAAGGAAAGTTAGCGGCAACCTATTTCCGTCAGATGCCGGAATGAAAAGGGCTGAACTGGCTCTTCTTTACTGTTCCTACACACTAAAACCGCGCCAAGATCGCCGCCTGCAGGCTCTGGGCCGACCAGTTGCCGGAAAAGCGCCCATTATAACCGATATCCAGCGACCAATCGCCCCGCGCCATGCGCACCCCCACCCCGACCACGCCCGAAACCGGCGACAAATGCTGTGGGTCGAGGGCAAAGACGGTGCCGTCCTGCGTCGTCAGCCCCAGCCCGGCGCCGGGATTGCCGAGCGCGTCCTCAACGCCGAAGGTGACACGCGGTGTGACCAGGATACGCGAGGCGGTGACATAGCTGCGTCCCAGGTTCAGATGCAGGACGGGGGTGACGGTGGTGCCGGAAGAGGCGCTGCCCTTGAGCGCGAAAGCCTGTTCCGTCGCGGTTTCGGCAAAGCCCCCGAGGGAGACGCGGGAGACACGCAGCCCCGCTGCGGGGCTGATGTCCCATCCGCGCCAACCCAGAGGCAGTGCCGCCTGCGCCTCGGTGGAGAGCACATTGCCATTCTGCCGGGCCCAGGCCGCGCCCGCGCCGGTCTGGCGCGTGTTGCTGGCACTCACGATGCCATCCAGCGCCGCGGCGCTGAGCGTGACCGGCCCCAGGGCTGGCTGGCATAGAGGCCGATGCGGATCGTCTCCAGATCCGCATCGCCTGTGCCCTGCCCGCGCAAAGTGCCGTCGTCGTACCCGGTGGCGAGGCCGATCCGTCCGCCGGTCGCGGTCAAGGCCCGGTCCACCCCGGCGAGGAACCCGCCCCCGGTGAAATTATAAGCATCCTGTGTGGAGAGATTCGTGCCCGCCGCCTCCACCCAGCCGCCCAGGGCGCAGAACCCGCCCGCCAATGCGGAGGCGATGCCAGCCTTGCCGCTGCCCACGGCGGGCGCGTTCTGGCACCCTGCCCCCGCCCCTGGGGCCACGGCATGGCCGAGCAGCAGATCGTCCATGCTCTCGGCATCCAGCGTCATGGCCTGGGAGGGATCAGGCAGCAGCCCCGCCTCCTGCGGCGCAACGGTGAACTTGCCTTTCACCTGCAACAGCGCCGCCTGGGTGCCCACCGAAACCAGGATCGGCTGCGCCGCAGCCGCCACCTGGGTGAACCCGCCACTCACCCCGCCCTCGCCCTGCAGGAACTGGTAGTTCGCCGGAACGTACGTGCCCGGCGCGAGCACATAGGTGAGCGTGCCGCCCAGCTTGACTGTGCCGGTGACGATGAAGCTGGATACTTCTCCAGGCTCGACCAGCACCACCAGCGTGCCCGTATCGCTCTGCGTGAAATTCCCGTTCAGGCGCAGCGGCGCGGTGGCCAGCCCGGCCGTGAAGCTGCCGTTATTGACCATCTGGGCCACGTTCCATGTGCCGGTGCCGGTCCAGCTTGCGCCCTGCGCCACGTTGAGCGACCCGCCATTGCCGAAGCCGGTGATATCCGTGGCGAGCGTGCCGCTGCCGGTGAGGGAGATGCTGCTCGCCGTGCCGCTGCCCGCGATGTCGCCGACAATTTGCGCCCCGGTGCCGAGCGTGATGGTACTCGCCCCGCGGGAGAGGCTGATGGCGTCACCGCCGCCGGTAGCGACGATGCTGCCCGTATCGATGATATCGACCGCCCCGTTGGCGACAACACCGGTCAGCCCCTCGATGGTCCCGGCATTGCCCAGCGTGCCGCCCCGAGCCAGCTTCACCCCCGCGGTACTGCCGGTAATCAGCCCGGTATTATCCACCACCCCGCCGCGCCCGGTGTCGATCACCCCGTCGATACCGCCCGCAATGGTGCCGCTATTGCTGACCGAGGACGCGCTGGTGAGGTAAACGCCAAAATCCGGCCCGCTGATCAGCCCGGCATTGGTGATGCGCGAGCCGTCACCGCCCGCGTACACGCCGGAATAGCCGCCAAGCAGCCGGCCGGACGCGGTGTTGGTGAGCGTGCCGCCGGAATAGAGCGAGACGGCATCGCCCGTGCGGGCGGAAATCTGGCCGCTATTGGTCTCTGCCCGCGCCGTTACCGGTATACACGCCGATATGCCCGCCGAAGATGGAGCCGGTATTGGTCACGCTGCCGCCCTGGTTCAGGCTCACCCCGTCATAGCCCGCGGTAATGACGCCGCTATTACTCACCTGCCCGGTGCCGTTGTTCACCAGCACGCCGTACCCCCCGGCGCTGATGGTGCCGTTATTGGCCACGCTGCCCGCGGCGCCCAGCACCACCGCGTTGGCCGCTGTGATGCTCCCCGTATTGGTCACGCCGCCGCCCCCGCCGAGCAGGATGCCGGTGCCATGGGCCGCCTGAACCTTCCCGGCATTGTTAATCTGGGTAGAGCTGGCATCCCACAAGGCCACCCCGCTTGTGGAGCCGATGCTCACGCCGCTGGCGATGCTCACCCCGGCGGCGCCATAGGCGGCTAGATTCACCGGGCCATAACGGTTGGTGGAGATCACGCTCTGCGCCGCGGCCCTGGCGCTGAGCGCCAGGGCGGCGGGCAAGACCAGCAGCGAGGCATTGGCGCTCCTGCGCGCCAGAGCAATGCCGGTCGGACAGGTGTTCATGCGGGCAGATCCTCGGGCCGGGCCGCTTTTTGCCACCCTTCACAACTACAGGTTGAGGTCAGCCTAGCCCCGCACTTATGAATCACGCGTTAATCCTTCGCGCCTGCAGTGCCGGAATCGATATTTTCCCGTTAACCTGTTTGCCTGCCTGCAACGGGCGGCTTGCCGAAATCGCCCTGGCGGCGTAAGCCCCCGCCTCACGATCATTCAAGTTTTCAATCGGCAGGGCAGAACCCATGAAGCAGCAGGCTAATCTTATCCGCGCCGGCCAGGTCATCGAACACGAGGGCCAGCGCTGGACCGTGCTGAAGCAGCAGATCATCACACCCGGCAAGGGCGGCGCCTTCATCCAGGTGGAAATGCGCAACCTGAAGACCGGCAACAAGACGAACGAGCGCTGGCGCACCGCCGACACCGTTGAGCGCCTGACCACCGAGGACCGGGACTTCACCTACTCCTACACCGATGGCGACAACCTCGTTCTGATGGACCCCGAGACCTTCGAGCAGTTCATGGTCCCGGCCGCGATCCTGGGTGATTCCGCGCCCTTCCTGCAGGATAACATGCCCGTCATCGTCGCCCTGGTGGAAGGCGATCCGGTCGGCATCACCCTGCCGCCGCAGGTCACGCTGGAAGTGGTGGAAGCCGACCCGGTCGTGAAGGGGCAGACCGCCTCCTCCTCCTACAAGCCTGCCAAGCTCTCCAACGGCGTGAAGACGCTGGTGCCGCCCTTCATTGAGGCCGGCGAGCGCATCGTCGTACGTACGGAAGATGGCAGCTACGTCGAACGCGCCAAAGGTTAACGGCACGCCCCCAGGGGCGCGCTTTACAGCCTGAATATGAGGTCCAGGGGCTACCGGCTCCTGGCAGACGGTTCGGGGGGCACTGTCCCCCCGAACCTCGTTAAAACGAGGAGCCTATTGCCATGATGCCACGCCTTTCCCCGCACATGACCGTAATGCACGCTGCCGCGAACAAGGCCGCGAAGCGTCTGCTGCGTGACTTCATGGAGGTCGAGAACCTGCAGGTTTCGGTTAAGGGGCCTGGGGATTTCGTCAGCCAGGCGGATCTGCGCGCGGAGCAGTCCCTGCGCGAGGATTTGGAGAAGGCGCGGCCGGGCTACGCGTTTCTCATGGAGGAATCCGGGGCCAGCGGGTCGGAGAAATGGGCCTGGCGCTGGGTGGTGGACCCGCTGGACGGCACCACCAACTTCCTGCACGGCATCCCGCACTGGGCGATCTCGATCGCGCTGGAGAAGCGCCTGCCGGATGGCAACAGTGAGGTCCACGCCGCCGTGGTGTACAGCCCGGTGAATGGCGAGATGTTCTGGGCCGAGAAGGGCGTGGGCGCGTACCTCAACGACAAGCGCCTGCGCGTCTCCGCCCGGCGCGAGTTGAAGGACGCGCTGTTCGCCACCGGCATTCCCTTCGCCTCCGGGTCCGGCGCGCAGCGCCTGGGCTTCGCCCGCACGCTGGGCACGCTGATGCCGCAGGTCGCCGGCATCCGCCGCTTCGGCTCCGCGGCGCTGGACCTCGCCTGGGTCGCGGCCGGGCGCTACGACGGCTACTGGGAAACCGGCATCCAGTCCTGGGACATCGCGGCGGGCATGCTGCTCGTGCGCGAGGCAGGCGGCTACGCCACCGATGCCGAGGGCAACGACGAGGTTTCCAGCACGGTTGTGGCGGCGACCCCGCATCTTCATCCAAAACTTCTGGAAGTTGTGCAGGACGGTCTGGCGGCGGCCAAGGCTTAACGTTAAGGTTTCTGCCGTGAAGCACGTTTTGCTCCTGGCAGGTCTTGTTATACTGGCTGCCCCCTGCGCCGACGCGCAGGTGACGGTGAATGCCGCGGCGTTACAACAGCTGGCCGGCATCGCCCCGGCGCCAGCGCCCGCTCCCGCCGCTGCTCCCGCGCCGGCGCCCGCGCCGCATATCGCGCACCATCACCAGTCTCCGCCGCAGGCACCGGCAAAGCCGGCTCTGCCCGTTCCAGTGCCGGCGGTCGCCAAGGTCACCGCTCCGCCTCCCGCGCCACCGGCAGCAGTTCCCGTGGCGCCCAAGCCCCTCGCCCCGGTGCGGCTCACCTTCGCCCCCGGCAGCGACGACCTTCCCCCCAATGCCGCCGCTGCGCTGAAGCCCTTCTGCCATGAGGGCGGCATGATCAGTATCGATGCCCACGCCCCGGCCAACCCTGCGGACGCCTCGGCGGCGATGCGGCTTTCGCTCTACCGGGCGCTGGCGGTGAAGAACGCGCTTGCCGCCTGCGGGGTGCCGGCGCAGAACATCGTGCCCCGCGCCATGGGCGCCACACCGGGGCAGGCTAACGACCAGACGATTGTGGCCGCAGGCGCAGGAGCAGCGAAATGACCAAGCCCACCAACTATCTGATTCGCATGATCCTGTTCTGCGTGGTGGTCTACAGCGTCGCAGCGCTGCTCGCCCCGCAACTCGCGCGCTTCTACATGGCGAACCCCGTGATCAACTCCGTCATCGTGGCGGTGGAGGTATTCGGCGTGTTCTGGAACCTCCGCCAGGTGCAGCGCCTGTACCCCGAGGCGGCCTGGGTGGAGGATTTCCGCCGCAACCGCCAGCGCTTGGAACAGGCCACACCGCCGGTGCTGCTCGCCCCCATGGCGCGCATGCTGCACGGCCGCGCCGATGGCGAACGGCGCATCACCCTTTCCGGCCAGGCGATGAGCACAATCCTGGACGGCATCTCCTCCCGCCTGGACGAAAACCGCGAACTCTCCCGCTACACCACCGGGGTGATGATCTTCCTCGGCCTGCTCGGCACGTTCTGGGGCCTGCTGCGCACGGTCAATTCCGTCGCCGAGGTCATCAACGGCATGAACCTCGCGGGCGGCGACGTGAACGCCATGTTCGCGCAGCTGAAGGGCGGGCTGGCCGGGCCGCTGGCGGGCATGGGCACGGCTTTCTCGTCCTCGATGTTCGGCCTCTCCGGCGCGCTTATTCTCGGCTTTCTGGACCTTACAGCGGGTCAGGCGATGAACCGCTTCTTCAACGAACTGGAAGAATGGCTCGCCGGGCTCACGCGGCTTTCCACCGGCGCCCTGGCGGGCGATGGCGATGGCAGCATGCCGGTTTACGTGCAGGCGCTGCTGGAGCAGACGGCGGAGAACATGGACCAGTTGCAGCGCCTGCTGGCGCGCGGCGAGGAAGGCCGGGTGCAAAGCAATTCCGCCGTGGTGGCGATGACCGAGCGGCTCGCGCATCTCTCAGACACGCTGCGCGTGAACCAGCAGCTGATGGAGAGTATCGCCACCTCGCAAACAGGGCTGGCGCCTGTGCTCTCGCGCCTTGCCGAGCCCAAACCCGCGGATGAGGTGGCGCGCGCGCATTTACGTAATATCGAGCTGCTGCTCTCCCGCCTGCTCACCGAGAGCGAACAGAGCCGGTCGCAGAGCCTCTCCGAACTGCGCAGCGATTTGAAAGTGCTCACCCGTACCGTCGCCAGCATGGCGGATAGCGCGCGCACATGAGCCGGCGGCGCGGCACGGGCAACGGGCTGGAGGCTTGGCCGGGCTATGTGGACGCGCTCTCCACGCTGCTCATGGTCACCATCTTCGTGCTGCTCGTCTTCGTGCTGGCCGAGGCGTTCCTCTCCTCCGCACTCACAGGCTCGAACAACACGATCGATGTGCTGAAGCAGCAGATCGCGGAGCTGACGCAGAGCCTGTCCATGGAAACCTCCAAGGACACGACGCTGAGCCAGGAACTGGCGGCGCTGAACGCGCAGCTCGCGAGCGCGCAGACGGCCAATGCCAGCCTTACCCAGCAGCTCTCGGCGGACACTGGCACCATCACCTCGCTCCAGGGCGCGCAGAAAACATTGCAGGCCCAGCTCTCCGACGCGCAGGCTCAGGCCGCCTCGGCCGCCGGGCGCATCTCGGCGCTGCAGGCGCAGATGGAAGCCGTGGCCGGCACGCCGGACATGCAGCAGAAACTCACGCAAGCGCAGCAGCTTTCCGCCCAGGACGAGGCGCAGATCGCGCTGCTCAACCAGCAGATGGCGGCACTTCGCGCGCAGCTGGCTGCATTGCAGGTCGCACTCAACGCCTCCCAGGCGGCCGACCAGGCGGACAAGGTGCAGATCGTGGATCTCGGCAAGCAGCTCAACGAGGCGCTGGCCCGCAAGGTGGAGGAACTCCAGCAATACCAGAGCGTCTTCTTCCGTACCCTTTCCGAAAGCCTGAAGGGCGAGAAGAACATCAAGGTGGTGGGCGACCGCTTCGTGTTCGAGAGCGACGTGCTGTTCCCCGTGGACGAGGCGACCATCACCCCCGAGGGCCAGGCGGAGATCGCCGAGGTTGCCGATGCGGTGAAGGAGATCGCCGGAAAGATCCCCGCGAATGTGAACTGGGTGCTCTCGGTGGATGGCTATGCCGACGCGCAGCCGATCAAGGGCGGGCCGTATAAGTCAAACTTCGACCTCTCCTCCGCCCGCGCTTTGGCGGTGCTGGATCTGCTGATCGCCGATGGCGTGCCGGAGAACCGGCTGGTCACCTCCGGCATGGGCTCGAACAACCCGATTGCCCCCGGCGACACCCCGGCGGATTACGCGCAGAACCGGCGGATCGAATTCCGCCTGACGGCGCCTTGAGGGTCAATCGTCATTGCGAGCGCAGCCAAACAATCCATCTTTTTCGTCAACGGCACATAAGATGGATTGCCACGGCTGCTGCGCGGCCTCGCAATGACGGATTTGTTGGCCCGCAAAGCCGCCTTGCGCGCCGAGATTCTGGGCCTGCGCGCGGGCTGGGACCCAGGCGTGGGCGCGCTTCTGGCGGAACATGTGCTGGCCTCAGGGCTCGTGCCGCCGGGCGCCGTCGTGGCCGGGTTCTGGCCGATGCCGCATGAGATCGACATCCGCCCCCTGCTGCACGGTTTGCATGAACGCGGCCATGTCATCTGCCTGCCGGAGACGCCGCCGCGCGGCCAGAAGCTGATCTTCCGCGCCTGGACGCCGCAGAGCGAGCTGGTGCGCGGGCGCTTCGGCACGATGTTCCCCGTGGGCGCCGTGACCGTGCCGGATTTCGTGCTGGTGCCGCTTGTGGCGTTCGACGCCACGGGCCACCGGCTGGGCTATGGCGGTGGATATTACGACCGCACGCTGGCCGAACTGCCAAACGCGTTCCGCCTGGGCTGCGCCTATGCCGCGCAGCAAGTGGCGCATGTGCCGGTCGAGGAGACGGATTTCCACCTGCATGCGGTGGCTACGGAGGATGGGGTCAGAAGCTTATTGTAGCGGGCTGTTAAATGTCGTGACCAGATAAATGGCTTTCTGCATTCGTTTAACGTCCACGACATCGCAATAAGATGGGTCAGCCTGACACGGAACAGCATTCTGATTAACCCAGATTGTCGCTGTTTTCAGGCTGGACAGTTCTTCGAATGGACTGGAAACAAGATAGGAATCGTACTCAGCACCTGCCATTCCCCATTGCTGCCAATCTTCAACAAGAGCACTTTTCAAGGCATATTCCCTGAGCAGAGCCTGATGCGCAGGCGCCCAAACCCAATATCTTGGCCAATCTTCGACACGCGGAACAACGAAAAATATCGCAAATGTTAGAATAAGTGTAAGAAAAACAGCCGCAAAAATTGAACACTGTCTTGCCTTATCTCTCTGCCAGAACGCCCAAGCCAAACCGCCACAAACCGCAACCAGAATTCCTGGCATTACGAACAGATTAGCAAGCATGAAGCTGCCGAATCCACGCCCCCAAGCCACTGGAACCATAACGAGCATAGTTACCAATGCTGCGGTCCAGGGGAGCCATCTGAGCGCATTTTCTGACCTCATGCCTGAGAAATATCAGAACCCCGCTTTTTTCACGACGAGAATCCTAACGCTTTAAAGTTCCAGGAAAGTGGAGGGAACAAAGCCCCTCCACAAAGCCTAATCAAGCCGCCCGCGTCTTCTTCTGCTCGCCATATTGCGGGCGGCGGGGCTTGGCGGGCTTCACCTTGCGCACCACCATGTCCGGGTGGCGCTGCGGCTTCTTCACCGGCATTGCCTGGGCCGGGCGGGTGCCGCCTGCCACTTCCATCTTGATGCCCGTGAGCTTCTCGATCTGGTTGAGGTAGGGCAGCTCGGTCGCATCGCAGAAGGCCACGGCCACGCCCTCGGCGCCATTGCGCGCGGTGCGGCCGATGCGGTGCACATAGCTCTCCGGCTCATTCGGCAGCTCGAAATTCACCACATGGGAGACGCCGGAAACATCGATGCCGCGGGCGGCGATGTCGGTGGCCACAAGCACCCGCGCCTCGCCGGACTTGAAGGCGTCCAGCGCGCGCTGGCGGGCGTTCTGCCCAAGATTGCCGTGCAGCGCCACCGCCGTGATCTTCGCGGCGTTGAGCTGCAGGGCCACGCGGTCCGCCCCGCGCTTGGTGCGGGTGAAGACGATGGCGCGGGTGAATTCAGGCTTGCGCAGCAACTCCACCAGCAGGTCGCGCTTCTGCGAGCCTTCGACGAAATGCACGCTCTGGGCGATGCGCGCCGGGGTGGAGGAGACCGCCGCCACCGTCACCCTCACCGGGTCACGCAGCAGCCCTTCCGCCAGCTTGGAGATTTCCGCCGGCATGGTGGCCGAGAACAGCGCCGATTGCCGGCGCGTGGGCAGATGCGTCACGATCTTGCGGATGTCGGGGAAGAAGCCGAGGTCCAGCATGCGGTCGGCCTCGTCGAGCACGAAGAACTCGCACTGGTCGATGATCAGTTCCTTGGTGTTCATCAGGTCCAGCACGCGGCCGGGGCAGCCGACGACAATGTCCGCCCCGCGCGCCATGCGCGAAACCTGCCCGGTGCGGCCCACGCCGCCCACGATGAGCACCACGCGCAGGCCAAGCCCGGCGCCGAATTTCTTGAACTCCTGCTCGATCTGCACGGCCAGCTCACGAGTCGGCGCCAGGATAAGCGCGCGGGTGGAGAAGCGGCGGTTATGCAGCTTGTGCCCGGCCATGACCTGCAGGATGGGCAGCGCGAAGGCCGCGGTCTTGCCGGTGCCGGTCTGGGCCAGGCCCAGTACGTCCTTGCGGGCGAGGCCGTGCGGAATGGCGCCAGCCTGGATGGGAGTGGGCTTGATGAAGCCCGCATGCTTCAGCGCAGCGAGAATGGGTGTTGCGAAGCCAAACGCTTCAAAAGTTGCATCAGTCATAAACAAACGTCTCCGGCGCCATGAAGCTGCTCCATGGCGATATTGTCCGGCTTCCACGCGCGATATTGGAAAAGGACGGGTATAAAAATGCCCGGGTGAGAGCGTCCCCGCCCCCTCAAAGACAAACCATCCGCCAAGGCCATGGCGATAACGCCCTGGTCGCGCATTCGCGGTTGGTGGCGGCCTTATGCACGTGCCGCACCGCACAACGCAAGCATAATCGCACAGCCCTGCACAGCGCATAAAAAAGGCCAGGACGGCAATGCCATCCTGGCCTTTTTGGGCTTTTAACCGCTCAGTCGCCAGCGGCCGGGTGCATGGCGCCGAGCGAGGCAGGCACCTTGGCAGCGGCGGGCAGCGCCACCGGTTTGGCTTGCTTCGCCGGCATGGAGGCCAGAATGGAGACGCCGACCGAGGCCAGGTAGGGCATGGACTGGGTGAACAGCACGGCAACCCAGAGCTTGGTCTCCAGCGTCGCCCAGTGGTGGCCGAAGCCAACACCCAGCGCGGCGCCCCAAGTGAGGGCCAGGAGCACCAGCTCCTCGCGGGCCATCACCAGCCCCTGCACCAGGGCAGGAGCGTCCTTCATCTTCGGCGTGCGCAGGAAGGGCAGCTTGTTGGTGAACAAACCTTTCCACACCGCCTTGCCGATGCTGTGGGAGAGCGCCAGTCCCGACACCGCCGCACCGACGCGGTCCATGAAGCCGCAAGGCACGCGGTTCTTATAGAGGGCCAGGATCTGCACGATCTTGAAGAAGAACAGGCCGATCGAGGGCAGCATGAACAGGGCGATCGGGAACTCGAAGCGCACCGGGTCCAGGATCAGCCCAACCGACCAGGCGAGGCCCATGGTGAGGAACACGATGCCCAGCGCATCACCGAACCAGGGCAGCCAGCCGGTGACGAAGTGCCAGCGCTGGCCCAGCGTCAGCTCCTTGTTGAAGGGGTTGAACAGCGCGGCGGCATTGGCGCGGACGATGCGCATGGCGCCATAGGCCCAGCGGTAACGCTGTTTGCGGAAGGCGTTGTAGTCGTCCGGCATCACGCCCTTGCCGAAGGACTTCTTGGAGTACACCGCATCGTACCCGGCGCGGAACAGGCGCAGGCCCAGCTGGCTGTCCTCGGTGATGCACCACTCGGCCCAGCCGTGCTCGTTGAGCAGCGCCTGCTTGCGCACCAGCGTCATGGTGCCGTGCTGGATGATGGCGTTGCGCTCGTTGCGGGTGACCATGCCGGCGTGGAAGAAGCCGGCGTACTCCCAGAACATCATCCGCTTGAACAGTGAGCCGTCATTGTCGCGGTAGTCCTGGGGCGACTGGGTGAAGCCGACCTTCGGGTTGTCGAAGGCGGGAACCATGCAGCGCAGCCAGTCCGGGTCCACCAGATAGTCGGAGTCGATCACACCGATGATCTCGGCATCCGGGGCGGTCTCGCGCAGGGCGAAGTTCAGCGCGCCGGCCTTGTAGCCCTTGTACTTGCCCAGGGTGAAGAAGCGGAACTTGGGCCCAAGGCGCGCGCAGTGCTCGGCCACCGGCTCCCACACCGCCGGGTCCATGGTGTTGTTGTCGATCACCAGCACCTCGAAGCGCTCGTAATCCAGTGCCGCCAGGGCATCGAGCGTCTGACGCACCATGTGCGGCGGCTCGTTGCAGATGGGCAGGTGGATGGAGACCTTCGGCAGCTTCACGCCGGACGGGGCCGGGATCGGCTCGTAATGGCGCTTGGCGACACGGCCGAAGATGGTCTCGACCAAGTCGAAGCTGTCGGCGATCAGCAGGAAGAGCAGCAGCCCCTGCCCCGCGGCCAGCCCGCCCCACACGGTGGCGGCGCCGAGGGAGAGATAGGTCTCGCCCATGTTCATGAACAGCATGGCGAGGATGGCGGTGAAGCCTTCCACCAGCGCCGCGAAGGTGAACTTGCCGATGAAGCGGATGTCCGGCCGACGGGAGAGCAACAGCATGGTGGCCGCCAGCGAGGCCAGGCACGCGCCGAGCGCGTATTCGAGCCAGTTCGGGTTGTTCTCAACCGGGCCGGTCAGCGACCACTTGGCGTGGCGGTCCAGCGTGAACATGCCCCAATAGCCGGCGGCGCGGCCCTCGAAGCTCGTCTTCCACGGCTGGTCGAAGGCTTCCATCACGAAGTAGTCGATATGGTCCTTCTGCGCGAGGTTGAAGAAGTCGCGCAGGAAGCGCGCCTGGTTCACATTGTTCGCGCGGGCGGCACCGATATCGATACCATCGGACGGCCAGCCGATTTCGCCGATGACAATCCGCTTGTTGGGGAAACGGTCATGCACCGCGGTCAGGCGGTTCATCGCATCCTGCACGGCGATGTTCTCGGGCACGCCTTCCCAATAGGGCAGCAGGTGCACGGTGATGAAATCGACCTGATTAGCCAGTTCAGGATGTTTCAACCACACATGCCAGGGCTCGGCGGTGGAGACCGGCACATGGGTCTGCGCCTGAACCTGCCTGATGTCGGCCATGAGCTGCGGCACGGTCATGTCCGCGCGCAGGATGGTCTCGTTACCGACCATGATCTGCGTCACGTCCTTGTTCGCGTTCGCCACCTGCACCAGCTTCGCCAGCTCCTTGGCGTTGGCGTCCGGGTGGCGGTCCAGCCAGCCGCCGAGCGTGACGTTCAGGTTCATGCCCTCGGCCAGGGCCGGGATCTGCCCCAGATCGCCCTCGACCGTGTAGGTGCGGATGTTGTGGGTGTATTTGGCCGCGAAGGCGAGGTCGGACTTGATTTCCGCAGCGCTCGGGTACTTGCCGGTCTCCGGGCTCTCCCCCTTATGGAAGGGCGAGAAGGCGAAACCGCCAATTTCGCCATGATACGGGGCGATATCGGTGACGGGACGGTTGACCGCGCCCCATAGGCCAAACGCCACCACGCCGACGCCGAGGGCTGCCGCCCAGGACCCCGGGTTGGCCCAGCCCTTGCGGAGCTTGGCGGTGGAGATTTGCGCCTCCTGGCAGTGGATTTGCGACTGGTACGTCATGGCCTTGCGATCCAAAAAACCCGGGACTAGCCCCGCGTGTAACAATGGATGACAGTCCAGTGAGGCGTCGCGTGGGCGCGATTGTGTCCCAACTAAGGCAAACCGGGCACCAGCCATGCACTGCCCGGCTGCACGACCCGCAATTTTTCGATACAAGCATGGCATGGCCCTCGCTCTTCAGCTCGTCATCCTGGCTCTGCTCATCCTGCTCAACGGCGCTTTCGCGCTCGCGGAGCTCGCCCTTGTCTCGGCCCGCCGGGCCATGCTCGGCCTCATGGAGCGCGAGGGCGTGCCCGGTGCCGCTCGCGCCCGCATACTGGCGGACAACCCGCAGAGCTTCCTCCCCGCCTCGCAATTCGGCATCACGCTAATCGGCATCCTCACCGGCGCGTTTGGCGGCGACCAGCTGGCCGCCCGACTGGAAGTGCCACTCTCCCGCGTGCCCCACCTCGCCCCCTATGCCTCGCCGGTGGCGGTGGTGGGCACGGTCGTCGTCATCACCTTCCTCGTCCTGGTGTTCGGCGAGCTGGTGCCCAAGCAGCTGGCGCTGCGCCACCCGGAGCGCGTGGCCACGGCGATGGCCGGGCCGCTCAACGTGGTGGCGCGCGTGGCGGCCCCGGCGGTCTGGCTGCTGGGCAAGACAACCTCGCTGGTGCTGCGCGCCTTCGGCCCGGCGCCGGAGAACACCCGCGCGGTGAGCGAGGAGGAGCTGAAGGCGATTCTCGTGGAGGGTGCCGAGACCGGCGTGCTGGAGACGGAGGAGCGCGACATCATCGAGCGCGTGCTTCGCCTTGCGGACAAGCCAGTGCGCGCGATCATGACGCCGCGCACCGAGATCGTCTGGCTCGACCGCACCGCGCCGAAGGAGGACATCATTTCCCGGCTGCGCACCGCGCCCTATTCGCGCTTCGTGGTGTGCGACGGCGCGATCGACAACGTGGCAGGCGTGGTGCAGGCCAAGGAGATTCTGGACCGCGTGCTGGACGGCAAGGAGTTCTCGATCGCCGCGGCGGTGCGCCATCCCATCGCGATCCCCGATTCCGTGACGGCGCTGGAGGCGCTGGACCGGCTGAAGGGCGAGGCGCTCGGCATCGCTTTGGTGCTGGACGAATATGGCAGCTTCGAGGGCATGGTGACGGCGGCGGACGTGCTGGAAGCCATTGTCGGCGACGCCGATGATGCCGGACCTTCCGCGCATGCGCCGGAACAGGCGTCCGATTCAGTGTACGTGCTGGACGGGCTGACCCCGGTGGATGAGATAAAAGCCAGGCTGCACCTGCCGGCTTTGCCGAACGAGGGGAGCTACCACACGCTGGGCGGGCTGATTTTGGCGCTGCTGCTGCGCCCCGCCCGCGCGGGCGACGCCATCGTGTTCGGCGGCTGGAAGTTCGAGGTGCTGGCCATGGACGGACGGCGGATCGAGCGCGTGCGCGTGGCTAAGGAGGGGGGGGATTGACGCCTCGCCGTCATTGCAAGCCCATAGGATGGTGGAGCAAAGCGGAACCCATCGGTTTTCTTTCGACGCACCACCATTGTTGATGGGTTGCGCTACGCTCGACCCATCCTACAGCTTGCTGACAACAGTTCATTTTTACAGGGCGTTGTTGCGATACACATCCATACCAAATATTATAAAACCGCTAGATCCGTCTGATAGAATGAATGTGCCTCTTCCTGAAGATTTTCGGGTATTGTCAAAAGTTAGAATGAGATTGCCATTCCTACCGTATGAGCAAGTGAGTAGCGTTGTGATAGTTTTTGTGTTTCTGATTGGGTAATATGCATTGCAAGACAAATGATTATATTTTGATGATGTCACGTCATCTCTTAAGGTAAAGTGTCCTATGTTCGAACTAATGTTTAAAACTCCGTCGAACGTAAAGCTTCCGTAAGCATGCGGAGGCGATGACTGTTGTTCGTAAATTACTCCTCGAACCAGCCCTTGCTCAGAAGCGGATACAATGGTACAGGTGGACAGCCAGAAAGCTATTGTCACAAGAGTCTTCAGGTGCATTATTTTCTCCATTAAACGTCCGGCGTCAGGTAATTTCAGACATTTTGCGGCGTGAGTTACCGGAGTGTTTGGCTCATCTGGTGGGTTGAGGTTTAAGCGGCTTTTTGGCGGTTGGAGCAAGCGTAGGATGGGTGGAGCGAAGCGCAGCCCGCTACCTCTCGGTTGTATCACTGCAGCCGTGTTCCGCTTATGCTACATTCACCTTACGTCATTGCGAGCGCAGTGAAGCAATCCATCTTTTCGCGGCCCACCCGATACCAGCCATGAAACATCCTGCCGTCTACATCCTCGCCAACCGCAAGAACGGCACAATCTACACCGGTGTCACCTCAAGTCTCATCCAGCGCATCGCCCAACACCGCTACGAAACCACTGGCGGATTCACCGCGAAATACGGCGTAAAATCTCTCGTATGGTTTGAAATTCACGAAACAATGGAGTCCGCCATCCTCCGCGAGAAACAGATCAAAGCTGGCTCCCGCGCCGCGAAAGTCCGGCTGATACGCCCGGTGTCATTAACTGACACATGCCCAAAGACGTGTTCCGATTGAAGTGATGTGGTCGGGCTGAGCAGTGAACCAACGCCATGCATCGCAGCAGGCATCGACGATATCCTCGTAGG
>Ga0326727_10003860_pt1 | contig 46716 bp, 36 predicted proteins | sample MB2enrmetagenome_FD_207643 | JGI IMG/M metagenome (GOLD analysis project Ga0326727, IMG submission 207643) | Lab enriched peat soil microbial communities from McLean, Ithaca, NY, United States - MB29MY | ecosystem: Environmental > Terrestrial > Soil > Wetlands > Peat | place: USA: New York... | reverse complement strand
CACCTTGGGCGAATTTTCTTCGAGCCCGCGCGACTTCTCCAACCGGTAAACTGCTTCGATGTCGTAGGGATTCTGGTGATGCGCGAGCTGCTGCCCGGCCGCCCAGTATTGGATGTAGTCGCGCCCAGTAGCGTTCCTGTCGTCGATCGTGAGCGCGTAAATGGCGAGGACGAAGCAGGCTCCAACGGCAACAATTGCCGCCGCCGCGAGCCTCCTCGCCGGGCTATTGTTCACCGGAGCAGCGCCTTTGTTCTCAACAGCCATCCTGGGTCTGTTCACGCTAAGCGATTCCAGGATTGCTACACCCCGGAGCCGATACAGTTAAGTCGTCCCGACCCCGGGAAGGGGCGACCCCGCACAAAAGCCAGTTAGGGTGCGTCTATCCTGGAACCGCTCTAAGCGGGCTCCGGCGCCGGGAATCAGAATCGGTAGGCCAGGCCGATCGTAGCGCTCGAGTTCCACGTCGTGTGCGGCGAATAGCCCAGCAGCTTTGAGTTGTTGTTCAGCGAGAACGATCCGCCGAGTTTGTCGCCCGAAACGCGCACCGACCAGCGGTCGCTCAACCGGTAGTACATGCCGACGCCGAATCCGCCGGAGAACGAGAGGTTCGGTGTCATCTGTTCGCCGCCGGTATGTTCCACGCCCATCATCCCATGAATGAATCCGCCCAATCGGTCATAGATGTCGCCGTGAAGCTCAGGCCCGGCGTAGACTTCGTAAACGGACGGGTCGCCGGGATTGTTGTTGTTGCTGTTCGCACTCCCGCCACCGCCGGTTTTGAGCGCCGGCTTGTAGTAATTGCCCATCAGCGACAGGCCGAAGTACTTGCCCCAGTCCCGCGTAATGCTCAGGTCAACGCCCTGCAATCCGTAGCGCGACTGGTTCACCTGGTTGATGCTCGAGTAGCCCCAACCGGCATACACTTCATACCTGGGAGCCGCTGCCTGCTCGCTCGATCCTTTGCCCTCCGGCGAGCTCACCTGTCCTGCAGCCTGCAGGGGGAAGAACAGCAATGCCGGCGCGACGGCAAGCGCCAGTTTGAATGAATTCCGCAACATCGTACGCAACAACGTCTTCTTCAACGTCAGAATCTCCTCGAACCGCTGTCTTCTCGCCGGCTCATATCCAATCGCCGCGCACAAATAGCACGGTCTGCGGCGTGACGCCGGCAATGACAATCAAAACCGGGATATTGATCCTTCAATAGACTATCCTTTACCCCCCACTTCCACGAAGCGGTCGCCGGGTCCTGAGACGCTCTTACCGGGCTTGCAGCGGCACCGGTTCGGCCAGGTGCTGCACTTTATCTGACTTGTCCTTCACTGTGACGGCCATTCCGTGCGGAAGGTAGCGGGAAATCACTGCCGGATCGAACCAATCCATCCCCCAGGCATCTTCAATCGCCATCAGCGTGTAGTCGCCCGGCGCCACGTTCAGCAGGGCAAAGCTGCCGTCGGAGTCGCTCTGGTCGCGGCGCGCCATCTCGGCAATCGCTGACATGTCTTTGGGAACCAGGATCACCATTGCTCCCGCCACTCCCTTGCCGTCTTTGCGCACGAATCCCTCAACGCGCGTGTTGCCGGCGCTTACTGTAACGACCAACGAGAGCGGCTTTTCGTCCACCGTGATTCGATTCCCCATCTGCGCCCTGCCGCCGCGCGGACCGATGGCCAGAATCGGCATCTGCGCCTCCTGGCCAATGGCTTCAACCAGCCACGCACCCGCGGGAACGCCGCTCACCTTGAACGAGCCGTTCTCAAGCGGTGCAGGCGCGATCGTGGGCCCGGTTCCGTCTGCCGGCTGCAGCAGAATGAACCCGCGACCCGTCAGGGGAACGCCGGGAGCTGTCTGCACTACGCCCGAGACCGTTTGCGTCGGCACCCCAGCGGTTGGGTCCACCTGCTGGCTCGAGGTCGCATCAAGGTCCACCAGGCGCGGAGGATCACCCTGCGTCAGCTCGTAGTGGCCGGGGGCAATGCCGGTGAACTCGGTGGAAGCCGCCTGACCGCCTGTAAGCTGTCCTGCGCCTTCTCCCTCGACCTGCGCGCCGAAGATCGTCTGTACCAGCTCAGGCCGCGCAATCGTGCCGTCCCGCCGTTTCGTCGACGGCACCGACAGGTTCAACGCCGGAACAGCATGCAGGCTGATGTCGGCCTCTTCGCGGGCGCCCATCGCCAGAGTGATGACGCCGGCCGAGCTCTCATCGGTGGTCGAATCGAAATATGTGACCGGATATGCCACATCGAGTGCCGCCTCTGCCTCCGTCTCCTGCGTTTGACTTCCGGTAACATCCCGGTTCATGGCGTACCATGGCCGGGCCTTGACCGCAATCAGGTAGTCGCCCGGTTCGAGGCCTGCAAATTCGTACGCGCCGGTATCGTCGGCTTGAACCGTTTGCGCCTGTTCGATTTTTTCGCCCGGTACGTGCCGGTGCGGCTTTTCGTAAAGCATCACGCTCGCGTTTTCAACCGGATCGCCGCCATCGCCTGTAACCACGCCGTAGATCACGCCCGCGGGCGAGAGCTTGAAGACGAGGTGTTCCGTGTCCTGGCCGGGGCCGGTCACAATTGCCGAGTTGTACTCAAAGTGCTGGTTGTAGAAGCCGGTCGAGTAACCGCGCTTTGAAGCCGTAAGCTGGTATTTCGTCGCCGAGAGCCCGTCCATCTGAAACCGGCCGTCGTCTCCAGACTCGGTGGATGCGACGACGTGGCTGTCTTCAACGGTGAGCAGCGCCACCGCCGCGCCGCGCACCGGCTCGCCCGTGGTTGCGTTCACCACCGCACCGGCAACTCGATAGCCCTGGACAGCGGGATCGCTTCGCGCCGACGAGCTCTGCGCGCCAGCAGTCAACGTGATCGCAGCAACAGCCGCCGCAACACTCATCCGCTGACCCATCGCTTGCACCATTCCCGTCCCCTAGTCCCTAGTCCCTAGTCCCTATTCCCTATTCCCTATTCCCTATTCCCTGGCCCCCGGCGCCTCCACCACCACGTCCGCCGTCGCACCCGGCGTCAGCGTAACCGCCTGGCCCGGTAAAGCCGACAGCACCGCCGGATTCCTGTATTCGAACGGCGCGTTTCCTTCGAGCGTATACACGTGATAATTGCCGGGCGTCATTCCCTCGAGCGTCACCGTCCCCCCCGACGACGGCCTCAACGTGACCGACTGGGGATCGACGGTGTAATCGAAATCGGGAACGGCGTACACCGTGTAGAACTTCTCTTCGCCCAGCCTCATTGCTTCAAATGTTTCGGGCAGGCTCAGGGTGAGCTTCGCGCAATCGTCGCGCAGGGTAAGCTCAAGCGGAACCTGTATGCCCGCCGGCCCAACCAGCAGCGGCTCGCGCGCCAGGTTTGCCCCGCCCGCGGTAAATGAGCCCTCGCAGTAGCTTCTCTGCATTACGGTGTGCACCCAGTAAACTCCAGCCGCAAGAGGCTGGCCCACGAGAGGTCCAGGCAGTTTTCCGTCGGCAAGCTCAGTAACCATGCTCTCATCCGGCATCTGGCCGGGCGAGGTCGCCGCCGGCGCAACCGTAACAACAATCCGGCTATCTGCGGAGGACTGCTGGCCCGCGCCGCTGCGCAGCACATTCAACTGCACCTGGGTAGGAGCCGCTTCAGTGAGCGCCACGCGCAGATTGGTCACGGGTTGCCCTGCGATCTGAAGATCCACCGTGCCTTCCAGCATCGGTCCGAGCGCCGGGCCCGGGACGCCCTCAAAGAACGTGCCTTGCGGTTGGGGCGTTGTTGTAACTGCCAACCGGTAGCTGCCGTCGGGCAGCGATGCCTCGATCATCTTCGCATTGGGATCGTAGCGCGCCGGATAGGGCAGCGCCCGGCCCGAGATGTCGGTCACCTGCACTGCGTAGTCGAGATTTCGTCCGGCCAAGGCCGGGGGCAGAACCGCCATTGCGGTTACTGTCTGAAATGCCTCGCGCACCAGCGTCAGACTGGCCTGCACGGTTGCGCCCGGTCCCACAGAGATCCTTGATGCGCCCGAGGGATCGCGCGCGTCAGGGTAGTACACGGTAGCGAATCCCCACTCGTGAGTCGCGCTGCCGCGGCCCGCCTCGACGGGCAGATTCAAGTCCTCCGAATCGAGCGACGGCTCGGTGTAGAGCTCGTAGACGCCGGGAGCCAATCCGCCAAAGCGAAACGCGCCGTCGTTATGCGTTTTGGTGTTTCCCGCCGGCGCCCAGCCCGCGCGCCCGTCCATCAGCACCCGCCGTAACAGGTTCAGTGTGATTCCTCCGGCCGCATCGCCGTTCGAGAGGTCGATCTGCCCGCGAATGGCGCCGGTGGGGGTGAGTGAAAACTCCACATCGGCCATATCCCCGGCCAGCATCACGTTGTGCGACGCAGCCGCGACCGTGTCCATCACCTCCGACGCCTCGCTCGAGGCTGCATCAAGGTATCCCGGCTTGTGTATAGAGACGATGACGGGACCAACGGGAAGGTTGGGGATCTCGAATCTTCCGTCGCCGTCAGTCAATACGCCGGCGGCCGCATCGCCTTCGATTGAAACCAGCGCCCGCGGCAGCGGCTCGCCGCTGGCTGCGTTGCGCACAACTCCGTGCAGAGCGGCCGGCGCCTGCGCCGATTGAAGCAATTGCGCCGAGGCATTCGGCTGGGTATCGGCCCCCGGAAGAGGCTGAAGCGGTTCCTGCGCCTGCACGGCAGCGGCCAGCGCAATGCCCAGGAGCCCGCCAAGGCTCAGGCCGCGTGCTTGCCGAAAGATGAATGGCGCCAGGCCCACTGCGCTTTTGCCGCACTCCGGATTGAGTCTCGGAATCAAACACCATTGTGACGGCACGGGCCATGGTTAGGAAAGCAGAGGAATTTAAATCTGTTGGCGCTTGCTGCGCCAGCCGCCGGCGCAGCTTCAATGCGCGGCGCTCTGGCTCGCTTCCGGCGAGTCCAGATACCAGGGAATATTGATCACCACGATGCGCCGGTTGCCCTTCATCAGCAGGATCACCTTGAGCAGGTCGGCGCGGCGGTTGTGGAGCAGCCCGTCCCACCAGTGCCGCACCACCAGCTCCGGAACCAGCACGCATACCTTGCGGTTGCCGGTCTCCTGTTCCGCCTTCAGCACGTAGTCCACGACCGGCTGGATGATATATCGATACGGCGACTTCAGGGTGACGAGCATGGGCACGTTGCGGCCGGCAGCCTTGAGCGGAGCCGCTATCTTCTCGTCCCATTCCGCGCAGAACGGGTCGATGTCCTCGCCAATCTGCACGTGAATGCAGCGAACATCCGAGGAGATGGTGAGCGCGAACGAAAGGCCCTTTTCCGAGATCCGGCTCCAGCGGTCAACCGGCATTACCACCACCGGTTCCTCAACTTCCACGGGGATCATGGGCCGGTCGAGATCGATCTCGCGGGCCACCTGCTCGTAATGACGCTTCACCATGCGCATCACCACGATCATGATGACCACCAGCACCGCGGTGATCCACGCGCCGTCAACGAACTTGGCCACCAGCACCACCAGCGTGGTGATGCCGGTCGCCACCGCGCCCAGCAGATTCACCATCATTTGCACTGGCGCGTTGCCCTGCCGCTTCCAGTGCATCACCATGCCGGCTTGCGAAAGCGTAAAGGCCATGAACGCGCCGATGGCAAACAGCGGAATCAGCCGGTCGGTGACGCCGCCGAAGACGATGAGCAGAAGCGCCGTGAGCGCCACCAGCACATAAATGCCCCACGAGTAGAGCAGGCGGCGACCGCGAATGAGAAAGACGCGCGGCATGTAGTCGTCGAGCGCGATGGCGCGCGTGAGGCGCGGAAAATCGGCAAATGCCGTGTTGGCCGAGAGCGCCAGCACCAGCAGCACCGAAGAGATGGTGAGGTAATAGAACCATCCGTGGCCCATCACCGCCCGGGTCAGCATGGAGAGCACGCTCTCGTATCCCGCGGCGCCGGGATCGGTGGCCGCAATTCCGTAGGCGCGGCAAAGCAGCGCGATGCCGAGCAGCATAATCGCCAGCAGCACGATGATGATGGTGAGCGTGATCTTGGCGTTTTTGCGCGTCGGATCGCGGAAGGCCATCACGCCGTTGCTCACGGCCTCGACACCGGTCATCGCGGTGCAGCCCGACGAGAAGACTTTGAGCAGCATCCACCAGCCGGCCACAGCCATGGTGGCAGTGGGAATCGCCGGCATGGGCGTCACCGGCTGCGGATGCCCGCCGCTGGCGAACACCTGCCAGCCGCCCGCCCCAATCACAATCAGCAGTGTGATTGTGAACAGATAGGTGGGAATCATGAAGACCACGCCGGTATCGTGCACGCCGCGCATGTTCACCAGCGTGAGGATGACCAGAACGCCCAGGCAGAGCGCCAGCGTGTGCGGTTGCAGGCTGGGTGCGGCCGAGATCAGCGCGCCCACACCCGCCGAGATGCCCACCGCCGCGGTGAGCACGTAGTCGATCATGAGCGCTGCCGCGGCCAGCAGTCCCGCGCCCTCGCCCAGGTTCTGGCTGGCCACGGTGTACGACCCGCCGCCGTGCGGATACGCCTCAATGGTCTGCCGGTAGCTGAAGTAGACGATCGCCAGAAGGATCACGATCGCCGTGCTCACGGGCACAATGTAATGCACGCCCAGCAACCCGAGGGGAATGAGCAGCGTGAGCGCAGCCTCAGGACCGTACGCCGCCGAGCTGAGAGCGTCGAGACCGAAGACGGGTATGCCGGCGACGGGGCCGATGTGTTCGGCGCGCTCTTCGCTGGTGGCCAGCGGCCGGCCGAAGAGCAGACTCAATACGCGGGAAGTAATTGGCATTCAGAGAGGTCCAGCGGCCCGGGAATGACCAGCGGGGAAGGCCGTCGAAGCGATTGTCTCACGGCGAGTGGCCCAGCTGCCGGCCTAGCCTTTGATCGTTATCGTGATGATGTTCAACCTCACTCCGAGGCAATGGTTACCGTGCTGAGATCTCTGCTTAGGATTACCGTTTTGCTCTCGCCCCTATCGTTCTTGATCTCAATTCTCCAACCCGAAGCGGACCGGGCAACCGCGCCGACTTTTAGTTGAACCGGGGGACCTCCGAAGTCTTTCGGGAAAAAAAACTTACGGTCAATGGCCTGGGCCAGCGACACCCGCTGGAACTCCAGCGTTTTACCAGACCTGAACCCCGGAAGCTCTTCCGCCAGTAATCTACGGCCTTTCGTTTCTGCTTCATTCATGTTTGAAACCCGCATCTCCGAAGTCCTCACTTCAAGCACCGCGCCGTCAGCAGCGAAGCAAGCGATCTCGTCCGGATGCACCGAAAACGTGAACGAATCCAGAAATGCTTTCAGTTCTGAATCGGGATCGGATACTCCATCGCTCGACTGATACATCCACCAGAAGAGCCGGCTTGAGGGAACGAAAAGAGTAATTAGGCTCCCGTACTCATCCCGGCCACCAGGAAGCACTGCCTGCGCCTGTGTAACGGATAGGGTGGCAGTAGCCCCCTCGGTTTCGGAACTCACCGGAATTTCTTGTCGGACATCGCGACCCAACGTCACTTGAGCCTCCGCGAGGGCAGACACAAGCGAAAACACGATCAAAATCGATAAAGTTCTGCCAGCCATTTGTGCCCCCTCCTATTGGGTGCACGTTCCCGGATTGAATGTCGCCAGGTTCAATCCGCTGGACTTCCGAACGCGGTACTGGTTTGCGGCGTCCCTGCGCTGAGGGTGATGGTGAAGGACCTCGTTGGCGCTTGCGTTTGCGCGGTGCCGGCGATCGCCAGCATCAACCATCCGAATCTGTGCAAAACCTTCCCATAAGCCCTCCGTTTCCCTCTCATTAGTCATTGGCGGGTGGGCCGCCCGGCCACTCGCAAGCCTCTACTCTGGTATCAAACGAACCGTCATTTCCCGCTTCTCATCCGAGTGCAGGCGCAAGGCTCCATCACGAGCGTAGTCCGGCTGATCCACGAGTCGCCAAGGCTTGTAGCCGTCGGCCAACACTTCAATAAGAACGTCCAGGTCCTGCGGTATGATGACGGTCGAGACCACACGCTTACTCCAACGCGGAAGAACGGGACACTTCTACTTCGATATCAGGAGGCCATGGTCATAGATACGCGTGCCTCGGGGAACAACGGTGATGGTGATGGTGTTGGACTTGACAATCGGTTCTGAACCGCATTGAGTGCATTTCATCGTTGCCACCACCTGATACTCTCCCGGCTTGCTCATGTCGTAGTAATCGCCGAGCGGGATTTTTCCCTCAAACTCGAGGCCCACCCCTGGCTTGTGAAGCGGCACATAGCCCTTCAATGAGTCGATGTGCTCCTGGAGACGTTGCGTTGCTGGAACCGGAGCGCCGTCCATAGTGATTTCCAGGTCGGCCCACTCGAATACATCGTATGTGATCCTCTGGTCGACAAGCTTCTTGTTGGCGGATTGGCTGGTCAGTTCGTTTTGCGTGAGGAAAACGACAATCGGATCTCCGACATGTACCTTCGGAAACGGCGCCGTCAGAACGATGGGCTCGTCCAACTCCGGCTCCGGTTTGTTTGCCTTGGCTTCTTCCTCCGATACCGTGACGGTAATTGTGTTGGATGTGACGGTGACGCTCTTCTCGGGATGCTCCGGATCGCTTTCCCTGCTCACCGTAATAGCGTACGTTCCAGGCAAATCGAGAGGATAATCCCGGCCAAACGAGCGCAGGTAGAGTTTCCAGACTCCTCCCGGGGGGATCCCGGGTGAATACATTTGACGGCAGGATCTCAGCTTTGCATACGCTTCCCTCCTGCGGCGCAGCGCCTCATCTCGTTCCGGCTGGGGAGAACCGTCTCGCGTAACTGTGATGCGAAACACACCAGTAAACTCCAAACATGGTCTTTCTGGCAGCAACTCGTTCGATAAGTTTGTTTCGTCGACCTGCAATTCACGAAAGGTTGGTTGTCCGGGCAATCCGGCCCCAAACGGATAGAAAAACGAGAGAGTTAACGAAAACTTTGGTTGCGGCTTATCCGGGGTCTGGGCGCGGAGGGCAACGGCCTGACCTGTGACAAGAAGTGCCAGAAAAGTGAATGCAAGCATCTTCATTTGACGTCCAATTTCACTTTGTAGACATTCAGGTCGTAGCCCCAATCAGGTGCGAAATAGAGCTCCCACGACATCGGGCCCCCGCTCCACACAACTCTGCGGCGAGTCACCATCTGCCCGTCCCCCGCGTCGAAGGTCTGGTCTCTATACACCGGGGTAGATAGCTCGTTCAACAACTGATTGAGGAGAGAGCGCGCCGTAACGTTGGAGCCGGAAATCGTGGTGGGTGTGTCCGATTCGGACCCTTGCTCGGGAAACGATCCTACTCCAACGTGGATGCCGGTCGCCCTGGACACGGCGCTGCAGATTTCGTCGACAAGCTCGGGGCGGGTGCGCGGTTTGGGCAAGATGGTGATTTTTGTATCCAGAATGGGCGTCAACTGCTGGAGTGTCCCTCTCTGAGTTAAGAAGTTCTGCGGCACGACGTGAAACATGCCACCTTCTTCAGAAACGGCAAACGTCTCCGGACCGCCCGACGCGCTGTAACCTGCGAGAACACTCGTTAGAGCATCCGCCACAGCATTTTCCTGGTCGCGGTCTCTTTGGCTCGTATCGGCATCCCAGGTCATGCGGGACAACGGCACCCGATAGGTAAAGGAAAGGGAGACCTTTTTTTGAACGCGGTATGGGGTATTTTGGGGCCCTTCGAAGGCATCCTCAAGGCGGCTCTCATTGGCGACAATTGGGTCTTCATAGGTGATTGGCCAGCCATAAATCGCCTCAACTCGCTCGACGGCTTTTGCGACCGGGCGTCGACCGGTCACCTCGACGGTGTTTGTCTGAGCGCAGGTTGACTGAGAAAGCGCAAGGCCAAGACATAGCAAGCCATTGCCGAAAGCGATCTTTTTCATTTCCCCGGTCTTTCTAGCGCGGCGGGCGGCCCGCTCGCCGCGGGCACCACGAAGCTGATGGAGTTCGACTCGACTAACACGCTCTTCGCGGGGTTATATGGGTAAGTCTCCCGAGTAACATAAACCACATACGAGCCCGGCTTATCGACAAAGGGACTGCTGAGGGGCACACGGTCTGAATATGAGGCCCCAGGCTCGATCCAGATGATCGTCTCGTTCCCAGGACAGACAACATTCGCCCGCCTCGTCTGAAGCTTTCGCATTCCATCAAACTCCTCGACAGGATCGCCGTCTCGAAAGACCAACAGATTGTACATACCCTCAAACTCCCAGCATTTGCGCTCTCTAATCTCGCTTTCTGACGTGTTCACGAGCTTCACGATCAGACTCACCGGCGGCACATCACCAGGGTCTTCCGCTGAAAGTTCTAGAGCAAATCTCGGCTTGGGCTTCTCAGCAGCAGGAAATGGCTGCCCGCCAGTCCGCAAGGGCACGTTAATAATGATGGTATTGGATTGAACCGGTACACTGTACGCGAGGTGCAATGGGATAGATTCCCGCGTGACAGTGATCTGGTACGCGCCCGGCATGGTCATGTCGTAGTAGTCGCTTACATCCAGCGGCGTACTCCAACTTTCTCCGGTTCTAAGCAATCGTGGGTTTCGTATCGTTGGATTGCTGTCGGCTTTTCGGTATTCCCGCAGATCTCGCATGGCGCTGGTCTCCTCAACTGGTACGCCCTCACGCAAGACGATCATCTCGTACATGCCCTTCGCCTCTTCGTGATATTGCTCGACCTCGTCGCCGATCGCTGTGCGTGTAAACTTCACCAGCACCCGATGAAGATCGGGGTTAATCCGAGTCGCATCCTTATCCTCTTCAATGGAAAGGGCGAATGTTGGTTCCGGCTTTTCGACGGACTGAGAAAACAAGACCCCAGCCTGGACGACGAATGGCAACACACAGATATAAAGCGCCGGTCTTTTCATTTTTGCTATTCTCTTCTTCATCCCACTGCGTTCTCGCTATCCACGGAAGGCTTATGCCGACGCGATAGCCTACAAATTGCAGGCTTCAGATTCCGGCACGACGATAGTAAGTATGTTGGATTTTACAGTTACGCTTTTTTCCGGATGTTCCAGATCGCTCTCCCGACTTACCGTGACCTCATAGGTTCCCGGCTTACACAGAGGATAGTCCCAGGAGAAGTACAACTGTCGCGTCCAGGATTTGCCAGGGGCGATCGCATCGGAACGAACCCTGCATGGTCCCCTTTTCGCACTTGCTTCTCTTTTCTTGCGCGCGGCCGCATCACGCTCCTGAAGGGGAGAGCCGTTATAGACGATTGAGATGCTAAGTACGCCTTGATCCTCCAGGCAGCCGGCTTCCCGGAGCGGCTCATTGGAAGTGTTTGTTTCTTCTACGTTCAAGAACCGGAAAACCTGGTCCCCTGGCTTATGCGAGCCCGGCTGCACAAGAGAAATAGTCAAAGTGAACCTCGGTTCCGGTTTTTCCGTTGTCTGCGCGAACAAGACTACTGCCTTGAACGCAAGCAGCGATAGAATCACACAGAAGGCCCACCTTCTCATTCCTAGTTCTCCTTTTGCCATTCTTGTTCATGCTGCCGTTCAGCACGGGGTCAAGAACCTCGTTGCCGTCCACGCCAACGACTTTCCTGTACGTGAGCCAAGTCTCGAGGTAAAACTGATTGAACCCAGGGACATACTCAACGGAATAGTACAGCAGGCCAGGTTCTTGGCGTAGCAAATCCTCGATCACATCGCGTGCCGCTACACCCTGGTAGTCTCCGAACACGTGTTCCTGCGCCAATGGTCCAAGCATCTCAGCGGCGAATTCGGCGTCTAGCGGCGCATTGAGATCGTTCTTGCAAGCGTCGTTGAAACGCTTGGCAACGAGTTGGAGAGCGTCGTACAAAGTCATAGTTGAGACCGTCAGCGAAATAGGGCAACCAAGGATCGGAGAATACTTGACTTCCGTGCCCGACTTGTCTTTATATTCGTCGCCCACAATGACATAGCTATTTAATGCAGTGCGAATAAGGGCATATTTCCCAGGGTTATTCGACTCGTTATAGTCCTGAATCACCTTGCCGATCGCGATGTCTTTATCGGCGTGTCGCTTGTCGATTTCCTTAAACGTGCTGTGGAACGGCTTGGCCTTGGGAGAGTACCCGTCCAGCAATTTCGCATGAAATCCTGGATGCGATAAATGAAATTCGGCGTTGTCATCAACAAGGTCCGATGGATTCACAGTCGGTGCATCTTCGTAGTTGATACTCCAACCGTACTCTTCGTTTAATGCCAGAATTGCGTCCTGCAACGGCGTGTGTGTCGAAGCATAAACTGTGGCGATGCCGCCCTCGCTGTGAACGATTTCCCTATCAACCGACTTCTTGGGAATCTCTCCCACCTGAGTTTTCTGTACAGGCAGGGCGGACTGAGAAAACAGGACCCCAGCCTGGATGACGAATGGCAACACACAGATATAAGGCGCCGGTCTTTTCATTTTTGCTATTCTCTTCTTCGCCCCTCTGCGTTCTCGCTTCCGCGGAAGGCTTATGCCGACGCGATAGCCTACAAATTGCAGGCTTCAGGTTCCGGCACGACGATAGTAAGTATGTTGGATTTTATTGTTACGCTTCTCTCTGGATGCTCCAGATCGCTCTCCCGGCTTACCATGACCTCATAGGTTCCCGGCTTACACAGAGGATAGTCCACGTCGAAGGGCAAGTAGCGAGTCCAGGATTCACCTGGGAGAAACTCCGTAGCCATTACCCGACAGCGCTCGTTCTTCGCATTTGCCTCCCTCCTCTTGCGGGCGGTTGCGTCCTTCTCTTCTATTGGTAGGCCGTTGTATGTAACCGAGATGCTAAACACACCCTGACCCTCCATGCAACCCGGTTCAGTAAATGGTTGATTCGAAATGTTCGTCTCAACCACCCTTATCTTGCGGAAAATCGGTTGCCCAGGCATTGCTGCGCCAGGCTGGAAGAGAGAAATCGTCAGGGAGAATGTCGGGGGGGCGTTGCGCGGACTCTGTGCCAGTAGGACTGCTGTTTGCATTGCGACCAGCAGACCGACCAAATAGAACACCATCTTTCTCATTTATCACTTCTTTCGCGGGAGAGCCGCCCGCTCCCCAATGCCGCAGCCCCTATGTCTAATAGGAGCCGAGCAGCCAGATCAGCCCGATCGCCGTGCACAGCGCCGATCCGGCCAGCTGAATCCAGCGGGAATAGGAGCGCTCTACCAGCTCCTCGTACTCCGTCGGCGCCGACGAACCTTCCCTGCCAAACAAGGTCACGGGACCGCTGCCGCCGGCCGCCTTCGATACCTTCGCCTCAACGCGGGAGATTTCAACGTACGGCTTGAGTCCGCGCCGGTACCATCCCCGCACCTTCACGCGCTCTCCCACCAGCCGGTCGGCGCTGCGCAGGGCAAAAAACAGCCGTCCCAGCGGAAGCGACGAGCGATACAGCAGGAACATCATTCCCGAATCGTCGCGCAGCACCAGGTCGGGGCTCCAGAACGCTCCCGGAACTCCGTGGCCGATCACTTCGCCCTCGAGTTCGACCGCGCGCGGCCTCATCTGCGAAACGCTGAGGTCGTCGATGAGTTCGCGCACCTGGCTGCGCTTGAACACGCCGCGATAGCGGTATCCGATGCGGATCGCCCACGTCACACCCATGCCGATCAGCAGCCATTGCAGAAGATTCTCAGGAGGCACAAAACCGAGCTTGCGCAGATCCTTCCCGATCCACGCCCAGGTAAACAGCAGGAACCCGCACGCCAGCGGCGCCGCCCACACCAGGAATTCGATCGGGAATCCCACCCAGTTGACGTGCACATCCTGAGGCAGCGGATAGACCTCGGCCTGCCCCAGTTCACGCGCGTCGCGGTTCAGCGCCCTCAGCCGCATCGCCGTCAGCGGGTGTGTCGAACTCAGCTCATAGACGCGCGACCAGGGATTCACCAGGTCCCAGCGCATCGCCCGGGCCGCGTCTTCAGGGCTCGCCGCAGTCAACGCCAGCGCGCCTGCATTGTTGCTGGCGCTCATAATGCCCATCAGCGAAAGCGAATGGCCGAACTGCAGTTGTTTGCGAGCTTCTTTCTTGGCTTCCTTGTCGCCTTCTTTCACCCGCCGCTCTGCCTCGCTGCGCTCCTTCACCAATCCGTATGAGATCTTCACCAAAGCGCTGGCCAGCGCATTGGGAGTGCGCGCGGCCTCGGCTGAAAAATGATCGGCGCCGAGCTCACGCGTGCGGTTCACCAGCAGCACCAGGTACTGTCCCGCCAGGTACGCAACGTAGGCCCCGTAGCTCACAATGCGCAGATTGTTCTGGTTCCGCGTCCATACGTAAATCTGGTAAAGCAGCAGCGGCGCCATCGACGCCACCGCCATCACGGCAAAATCGTAATGCGCCACGTGGCCGATCTCGTGGGCCAGCACCGCCTCGGCTTCTTCCTGCGTCAGAATGTCCAGGAGCCCGCGCGTCACCACAATCCGGGCATCGCTGCGCAGCCTGCCAAAAGCAAACGCGTTCGGCGTTCCGCTCTCGATAATTCCGATGGGGAGATGAGGGAGGTTGTGCTCGCGGCACATGCGGTCGACAAACGCGCGCACGTAGGGCGGAATCTCATCCTCGTCCCAATCGATGGTGAAGCACAGCCGGATGAGCCACGGCGAGAGCAGGTACTGCACACCGATGAGAACCACGACAAACAGGACGCCTATCCAGATTGGAGCGCGCCCGTGCAGCAGCACATAGTCGCCTAAGGCAAAAACCAGACCATAGAGAATGGCGAGAATAAGCAGAGTACGGCCTGCCAGACCCATATATTCCTCCTGATTGGGAAATCCCCGCCAGCATACACCCAATCTGGTGCGGGGAGGCAAAAACCTCTTGAAATCATTTGGCGGGTAGAGTTGAACGGGGGACGGGCCGCTGATTTAAGTCGCTCCCTACGGCACTTCCACTTCGGCCAGGATGGGGAGCGTGAAGTAGAAGCGGCTGCCCTTGCCCACCACGCTGTCGGCCCAGATGCGTCCGCCGTGCTGCTCCACGATGCTGCGGCAGAGCGCCAGGCCCAGGCCGGTGCCGCCCAGCATGCGCGAGTCGGAGCCGTCGCCCTGCTGGAACCGCTCGAAGATGCGGGCCAGTTTTTCAGGCGGGATGCCGATTCCCTCGTCCTCGACAATAAAGCAGACCTCGCCCTTGCGCACAAAGCACAACTCGGGGCGGCCCAGCGCGCTCATCCCTCCCAGTTGCGCCGAAAGCTGAATGGTGGTTCCCGACGCCGAGAACTTGATGGCATTGGTAATCAGCTCGTTAAACACCTGGAGAATCCGGTCATCGTCGGCATGCACCGGCGTTCCCGCGCCGCTCACCTTCAAGTTGATCTGCGCCAGGCCGGCCGCGTGGTGGGCGGCGTCGGCGGCTCGGCGCAGCAAATCGTCGGCCTCAACCTGTTTTGGGTGAAGCACCAGCCTGCCTTTTTCGCCGCGATCGAAATCGAGAATGTTGTTCACCAGCCGCATCAGCCGCTCGCTGTTGCCGATCGCCATCTGGATCATCTGCTTCTGCTTTTCAGGCCGGCTGTCGAGCGAGCCCGACGCGATAAGGCCCAGCGAGGCCCGCAGCGCGGTGATCGGCGTGCGCAGCTCATGGCTCACCGTCGAGATGAACTCTTCCTTCATCCGTTCCAGGCGCCGCCGCTCGGTCACGTCCTGAAAGGCGATCACCATGCCCGAGTTGCGGCCTTCCCTGATGAGAGGATTGGCGGTGTATTCAACCGGAATTGCGGTTCCGTCCTTGCGCCAGAAAACCTCGTCGCGCAGCCAGATCGACTCGGCGCGGCGCAATGCCTGCAGAATCGGGCTGGTGGCTCTGGAGTAGGGCGTTCCATCGGCGTGGCTGTGGTGGATCACGTCATGCACGTCCACGCCGGCGAGCTGTTCGGGGGTGTAGAGCAGGGCCGTTGCGCCGGCATGATTGATGAACGTGATCTTGCCTTCGAGATCGATGCCGAAGATGCCGTCGCCGGCCGAATCCAGAATCAGCTCGCGTTGCCGCGTGGCCAGCAGCAGCGCCTCTTCGGCTTCATGCTGCTCGGTCACGTCCATGCCGTTGCACAGCACAAACGGTTCGCCGCCGGGAATGCCGATGCGCCGCGTGCGCACCGCGATGCGGCGAATCAATCCGTCGCTGCGGCGAATCGAAAGCGCTCCCTGCCACTCGTCCGATGCCTCCAGGGCGCGCATGCACTCCTGAAAGGCCGCGGCTCCGGCCGAATCCATGAGCTCGGTAATCACCAGCTCTTTGAGCGTGCCGGCGCTGTAGCCCAGAGTGTCTGCCGTGAAGTCGTTCACCGCCACCAGGCGCCCATCCATGGAACAGGCAAAGACGATGCCCAGGCTGTTCTCTACCATCTCGCGGTAGCGGTCTTCGCTGGCCAGCAAAGCCGCCTCAATGGCCCGCCGGCCGGTTACATCCTGACCGCTCACGATCAGGTATTGAATCTCGCGGTTCGGGCCTTCAAGAGGCTTGACCGTCCAGCTCACGCGCCGCTTGCCGTCGCCGCTGCTTGAAGATCTGGTTTTGCGGGCAATATCTCCAACCGTCCTCCAGACGGTCTCATGCGGGCCTGAAGCCTGGCCGGCTACGGCCTCTCGCAGCTTGGCCGCCGCCCAGGCGCGATCGTCGCCTTCAAGAAACTCCTCTACAAACGGCCGGCCCACAACTGCGTCGGCGCTCAAGCCGGTCAGTTGCGCGCACGGCTCATTCATCCTCACCACGCGGCCGGCGGTGTCCATCACCGTCACCAGCGCCGGAATGGAATCGAGCGTTGCGGTCACCATGCAGCGTTCAATGGCCAGCGCACGCTCGGTGCGCTGTCGAACGCGTTGCGCATGCTCCTCGAGACGAATGCGCCCAAAGAGCTCAAGACGGGTACTGGCCTGGTGGCCAAGTACAACAAGGCGTTTGATATGCGTCTGATTGAAGCGATTGGGCGCGGCAGCCAGCACGGCCAGTGTGCCGATCACCTGCTGCGAGCTCGAAATCAGCGGAACTCCGGCGTAGGAAAGACAGCGGATGCCCGGCTGCAGCTCGATGCCCAACCGTGGAAAGCGCCCGTCTTTGCCGGTGTGGGGAATCAGCAGCGGCAGGCTGCTCTTCAAAGTCCATTGGCAGGCGCTGTTCTCACGCGGCTGCTCCGTGCCCACAAAGCCGAAGCGCGATTTGAAGGTCAGGTGGTTCTCGTCCAACCAGCCAATGTAGGCGTAGTCGGCTCCGCACAACTCGGCCGCGAGTTCGGTTAACTCGTCGAGGGCTTGATCAGGGCTGCGATCGAGCATTGTAAACTCCGGTCGCAACTTTGCCTCCTGGTCGTCACCCAGTCGCAAGTCGAGCATCGCGTGCATGCATCAACACACCCGTTACGAGTATCGGCGTTTTCGAACGCCTTTTCTCTGACACAAACCGGGCAGAAGTATGCGGATAGACATACCACTCAAGTAACCACTTCTTTGACTCCAGAGAGTAATGTTCAAGTTACTAACGATTTCCCTGCCGTAGATGCGTGAAAACGCTATGGTTTGCCGGACTTGCTGGAAAGCCTCAATCGAGGCTGCTGTCTGGCAGGATCCGGCGCGGTCTTCGTCTGTGGAAAACGGAGGTGAAACCGGACCGTGTTTTCTCAAGCTAACCTGGCAATGGGAAGCCTGTTGAACAGGCCCTGGAGCTGGTGCATAAATGGCCTTGTGAAAGGGCATGGCTGATAGGTCAGGGCTTTAGCCCCTGAGGGACGTTTCACAGCCGGCTTCGGGGATTCACGCGAAATACTCTAATGCCCCGGCAACTTGCAGCAATCTCCCGCTTCCGGCGGATCGTTTGCTCCAGCATCCAGCACGAACTTCCAGCTTCCGTCGGCTTCCCTGCGCCAGATGGTCATATAGCGTCCGCTGGTTACTACCGGGTTACCGTTCGCGTCCTTGCTGTGGCCCTCGTAATGGCCCCACGTATAACCCATGTCACCCGAGGGGCCCATCATGGCGTCGGTGGGTGTCCAGGTCAACTGATAATCCTTCGGCAACCAGTTTGCCGCCTTCTCGATTGCCACCCTGCCCACCACCGGCGCGGCGCCGTTGCCCAGCATCACCGCGTCGGGCGCGCACCACAACGCAAACGCGGCGCCGCCCTTGGCTGCCACATCCCTGGCAAACTGCGCCTCGAGGTTATAGAGCACGATCTTCCCCGGATTCACGGTTGTATCCGTCAGAGGATTCGGCGCGGTTTGCGATGAACTGCCCGAGGGGAACGCCAACTGTCCCCAGGCCGCCGGCTGGGCCGTTGCCAATGCCAAACCCGCCGCTGCCGCCGCCCCGATCGCCCCCGATATGACCCACTTGCCCGTCACGTTCCTGTCCCTCCGCTCACCAGCGCTTGCGCACATGCCCATCCTACAACGCCGAAACCCGTCAAATGGCTATTGCGGCTGGCTCGGCGGCTGGGCCGATCCAGACCCGGCAGTCCCCGTCGGCGCAGCATCGCTTTTCCCGCTCCCGCTTCCTACAATGCGAACCTCAGCGCGAAACAGGTGGTAGTGCGTGAATGCCACATCGTTCAGTTGCGTACGCATCAGCGCCGGCACATTCGCGTCATGCTTCTCTTCCGGGCGGCCGGGCACCGGCTTCTTCGAGAAAGCCACGCCCCTTACCGGACAGATATAGCTGCTGCCGCCGATAGATACCGGTGCGTACTCTACCAGCAGCGCGTTCAGCACCCTATCGTGTGGCGGCGGCAAATCCGCCACCGCGCTTATACGCAGAATCTCGCCTGTCGCCGGATCGATTGCGATCTCGCCGTGGTAGCCGGGATAAACCTCATCGATCTTCGCCCCCTCCGACGTCGTCACCCCGAAATTCGATAGATCCTGAGGCACTGAATAGCCGAAAACAGCCACCGGCTCGCTCGTGCCCTTCTCCCATCGCAGCCAGCTCACGCGGCCTCGCGTGGCGTCTCCAATCACGACCATTAGAATCGGGCCAAACTCGCCGCTGGTTGTCAACCCGACCGGCGGTTGACCCTTTTCCCTGCCGGATCCCGTAGCCGCGTCGGGCACCTCCTGGCCCTCGCGGTAGGTCACCACGGCACTATAGGCGCCCGTGCTGCGCAGCCACTTCGAATCGGTCATCGTAACGGCCGTCTCCCGCGACCGCAATGCCCTCATCCCCCGCCCCGCGCCGTTGCTGATGCCTGTACCGATCGCTACCGGAACGGGCATGTTCTCAAAATGAGTGGTCTCGCGGGTTGCGTAAAAGTTCGGCAGCCTGGTCATGGTGGTTTTGACGTAGTCGACAGCCAGCTCCAGCATCCGCTGTTGTGTTTCCTTTTCCGGCGGTGGATCGGGAATCACGTCCAGCTGTGGTGGATTGAGAAATGCCGCTGTATCGGCCAGCCCTATCAGCGCCTCCTGCGTGCGCTTGCCGGGGAAGTCCGTCTCCCAGCGCACCAGCCGCGCCATACTCACGCGCTCCGTCAGCTCCACTTGCTCGAGTTCGCCCGCGACCCTCCCATCCGGCTTGCCGTGGAGTTTGACCAGCAACTGCTCCACCTGCTCAACGGACATGGTTTTAGCCGCCATAGCCGGCCAGGCGATTCCCAGCAGAAGCAGCAACGTAAACCAATTGCGCATCGTGCACCTGCCCGTCTTATCGCCGCTCAAGTATAGCCACTTTTCCCTGCGCCGCGGCGACCATCCCGCTCCAAACCTTGCCGTTTGCCCGCGCGTCTAATCCAACAAAGCTGCGCACTGCCGCGCAGGTATACTGGAGACTGGGATAATAGTCTTCGCACCCGGCTTTTTGTAAGGTCTTTCGCTGCAGGGATTTCGCGCTTCCCTGGATTTTGCCTTTTTCGGGGGAAGGAACGATATGGGAACACTGCTGGAGTCCATCCACTCTCCCGCCGACGTCAAGAAACTGAATCCCGCGCAGATGACCGAGCTCGCCGAAGAGATCCGCGAGTGCCTCATCCAAACGCTTTCAAAGACCGGCGGACACCTGGGCCCCAATCTCGGAGTTGTCGAGCTCACCATCGCTCTCCACGCCGTCTTCAACACCCCTGAAGACAAGATTCTCTTCGACGTCAGCCACCAGGCCTACGTGCACAAGCTGCTTACCGGCCGCAACGACCGCTTCGATACCATTCGCCAGCCGGGCGGCCTGAACGGATTCATGCTGCGCACTGAGAGTGCGCACGACTGTTACGGCGCAGGCCACGCAGGCACCGCGCTCTCGGCCGCGCTGGGCATGGCCGTTGCCCGCGACCTTGCCGGCGGACACGAAAACGTGATCGCCGTCGCGGGCGACGCCGCATTCACCAACGGCATTACGTTTGAGGCGTTGAACAACATCGCCGAGCAAACCAAACGCATGATCGTGGTGCTCAACGACAACGAGTGGTCCATCGACCGCAACGTGGGCGCGGTCGCCCGCTACTTCCACCGCATCGTCACCAACGAGCACTACCAGCACCTGCACGATCGCGCCACGCGCCTCATCGAGCGCTTTGCCGGCAAGACCGCCATCAAGATGGTGCGCCGCGCCGAAGAGGCCGCAAAAAGCATGCTGTGGCCCTCCATCCTTTTCGAAGAGTTCGGCCTTGAGTACTTCGGCCCCATCGACGGCCACAACCTTCCGCTGCTCGTCGAGAGCTTCAAGTTCCTCAGGACCCTCGACCACCCGGTGCTGTTGCACATACTCACGCAAAAGGGCCGCGGATTCCAGCCCGCCCTCGACGGCCAGAAAAAGTTCCACGGCCTCGGCCCCTACGATCCCGAGACCGGCCAGACTCCCGATGGCGTGCCCACTTACGCCGAGATCTTTGCCAACACCCTCGCCAATCTGGCCGACAAGGACCAGCGCATCGTGGCCATCACCGCGGCCATGCCCAACGGCACCGGCCTCGATCTCTTTCGTCCCAAGCATCCCACGCGCTACTTCGACGTGGGCATCGCCGAAGAGCACGCCGTCGTCTTTGCCGGAGGGATGGCCACGCGCGGATTCCGCCCGGTGTGCGCCATCTATTCGACCTTCCTGCAGCGTGCTTTCGATCCCATCGTGCACGACATCGCGCTCCAGAAGCTGCCGGTTCTGTTCTGCATGGACCGCGCCGGCCTCTCCGGCGACGACGGCCCCACTCATCACGGCCTCTTCGACATCGGCTACCTGCGCCCGGTGCCCGGGATGGTGCTGATGGCGCCCAAAGACGAAGACGAACTGGCCGACATGATGAAGACCGCCTTCGAGATTGATGGCCCCTCGGCGATTCGTTACCCGCGCGGAGCGGTTGCCGGCGTGGCCCGCAAGCCGGAGCCAGAGGTGCTGCCCATCGGCAAGGCCGAGGTGCTCAAGGACGGCTCTGACGTCGCCATCCTCGGCCTCGGCCCCATGACCGCCATGGCGCAGAAGCTCGCTGCGATGCTGGAGAACGACGGCTTCTCGGCCGCAGTCATTAATCCGCGCTTCGTCAAGCCCATCGACCGCGAGATGCTGGAGGGTTACGCCTCTCGCGTGGGCGCCTTCGTCACCTTTGAAGATCATGTCCTGATGGGCGGCTTCGGATCGGCGGTGGTTGAAGCGCTCGAAGAGATCGGCAGCAAGGTTCCGGTGGTGCGCATCGGCTGGCCCGACCAGTTCATCGAGCACGGCAAGGTCGATCAACTACGCGCCCGCTACGGACTTACGCCTGAAGCTGCGTACAATCAGGTGCTGCCGCTGCTCTCGCCGCGCCGCCGGCCGAAGCTGGTGGCGAGCTAGGCGCATTGGCTCAGAACCTCCGGTCTCCCGGCCGGCTGTAATGAGGGTCTCCTGGCCCTCGGGGGTTCCGCCAATCCCTTCGCGCACCCGGGACTACAATTCACGAAAGCAGCAATTATTGTGAGGTGACCCATGAAGGCGCGAAAGGCCCTGGCGCTCGTGGCGTTTCTTATTGCATTGCAGGTTGCAGCTTTCTGCCAGTCCTCACCCGAATCGCAACCGTGCAGAGCGAAGCCGGACTGGTACAGCCAGATTCAGAAACCTGACAGCGGATGGGACGTCGCAATTGTCGACAGAGGCCAAAAGATGGGAACCTCGGCTCGCGGACTCTCGACGAATCCCTCGCTCAAAGTCGCAACCTGGACTGAATACGCACTCCTCGGCAAGTATTTTGCGTTTACCGAAGTTGTGGTCGATTCCTGTACGCACAAGGCAACTCTGCGGACCCAGCATCTCCTGGCTGAACACGCGTATGGCGTTTCCTATCTGGACAGGACTTTCGCGCTCGTCCTCTCTGGCAACTGCGGCATATTGGATGGAAAGGTGTGGGAAGCCGCGGGCTGCAAAACAAGCATCACGCTCATTGACACCACCGGTTCGGGGAAATTCGATTTGATGATGATTGGCCATTGGGCTCCTGACTCAATACCCGACTGGGTAACCCAATCAAGCAAGACCCCGGAGCAGAATCAATAAACCCTCGGCCTCAATCCTCCGCCGCAGCACGCCAAGAGCCGGCAGCTCTTCTGTTTCCTGACCCCTGATCCCTGACCCCCGTCCTCACGGCCCCTGCTGAATCCCCACCCCCACCATCGCCGTGTTCCCTGTCGCCGCGATTCCCACCAACTGCGTCGTAACCCCAGGCAGCGAGAGCGGCGTAAAACTCACGCTTCCATCGATGGCCGATGTGGCCGTTGCCGACTGCGATGCCAGCAGCACTCCCTGCGCGCAAACCGCATGCGGCTCGCAGGGCGGCGTACCCGCATAGAGCGCCTGGTAGAACTCGACCGTTGCGTTGGCCATGGGTAGGCCATCCATATCAAGAACGCGCAGCACGACCTGGTTCGGCGTTCCCGACACACTCAACGTCTGGCTCGTACCGCTCACTGCCACCAGCATTGCGTATTCAGGGCGTGCGCCGATCGCCGTGAAAACGGCGCAACTGCTGGTGCCGTTCACGCAGGCATTGATGGTGGCAAACTGGCCTTCGGCAAGCGGCCCAACCGTCAGCGTTTGCGTGGCGATGCCGTTGGCATTGGTAAGAACCGCGGCCGCCGGCGCCACAATTCCGCTCGAACTCTTCCACAGCACCGATTGGCCGGCTGCGCGGCTGCCGTTGGTGAGCGCCAGCGCTTCGACCGTCCAGGTAAGGGTAGTTCCCGCCGCCAGCGAAAGCTCCGGCGTGAGCGACGCCAGCGCCGGCGGAGTTCCGCCGGAGAACTGCGCTTCAAGCCTCGATCCATTGGTCAGCGATGCCGTCACAACCGACTGCAAACCATCCACCGCGGTCACGCTCATCTGCGCGCGGCCGTCTCCGCTTGCAGTAACCGGGCAGGTTGTCTGGCCGCAGCCGAGCGTCGCCGTTCCGCTCGTCACAGCGTAGATAACGGTCACGCCTCCGGCAGGAGCAAGCGTGGGTCCGAGCGCCTGCACCGCGAACGGCGTTGGAACGCCGATGGGTATGGTGTTGAAGGGACCGGTCACCAGCGTCAGTGCGTCGCCGTTGCCCGAGTCGTAGCTGATGCCGCCGGGTATCACCGCCGACGCGTAGAAAACCGGCGCGCCGTCGACTTCGACATCCACCGATCCGGTCACACCCGCAGCCGCCGCCGGCGCAATGGCAATGATTTCGGTAGGCGAGATGCTGGTCACCAGCGCCGCCTGGCCGCCCACCAGCACTGAATCGGTGAGTCTGAAGCCCATGCCATGAATCACCATAGGCCCGCCCGAGACCGGCAGACGCTCTGGCTCGACCGTATCCGCGTAAAGAACCCATCCGATATAGCTGTAATCGGGCCGCCCATCGCCGCGCGTGTCGGCAACTCCTACGCGAACCACGTCCGCGCCCACGGTGCTCACCTGCAGCCACGTCTCGCCGGTGGCCAGGCCGTTGAGCCCCGGCGCGCCCGCCACAGCCGTTGCGCCCACCGGGTCGAATGCGTCCCATATCCCGATCGAGGGCATGGCCTTCTGGTTCGAGGGCGCCCCGGCTTCATCCGTCGCCTGCGTCACGATGGTGAAGTTGCGGTTGCCCCGCACCGGGAACGTGAACCAGTCGGTCTGCCCCACCTGGCTCAGCCGCCCGCACCACATCCCGGTGGCCGGCATCTGCCGGGGATGGGCCGCAGTGCCGATGGCATCGTCGAATCCGGGCGCCGGCGTACCCGCGGCCGCGATCGTGAGGGTCTGCGCGCTGCCCGCGGCCAGCGCGGGAAGAACAACCGCATGGAGCGTCCCCGAAGGCTCGACCTGGCCCTGAGTGTAGGGCCCCACCGAGTCAGTCAGAATGTAAAGCGGATCGATCGCCTCAAACGTGATCTCGTAGGTCGCCGACGTCGCGCCCGGCGGCAGCGGAATGCCGCTCAGGTCAAAGTACCCCTGCATCGCCGCATCGTTCGAGCCCCACATCGCCAGCGGATTGCCGTTCGCGTCGTCCCAGCCCAGAACCGGGTTGCCGTGATTGCCGTTGAAATATGCGCCCGAGACAAAACTCACTGTGTACTCATAGAGCCGGTTTCCGTTCGCGTCCAGCGGCCGCGCCACCACGTTCACGCCCTGCATGCCGTAGCCGCCGGCAAACTCAACCGTCCCCTGAATCGAAACCGTGTTGGCCGCGGTAATCTCTTTGCCCGGGAACTCGGCCAGGTTGGCCGCGGTAATGGGATAAATGCGGTTGAGGGCGGCGATATCGTCGTAGCGCAGATCGTTGGGCTGGGGAATGCACTCGCCTCCGCTCCCGCCGCAGATTCCGCTCAAAGGCTGCATCACCGGCCAGCCCTGTTCGCCGCCGATTTCGCCATTCTCGCCCGCTCCCGGATTTACCTGCGAGTAGTCGAGCCCCAGCACGCGGCCGAAGGCCCGTTCAATCTCGTAGCTCATCATCTCCAGCATCGCGGGCGTCGTGGCGCACAATCCGTTCAGGATAATGATGGCGTGGGCTATGGTTGTATCGGGGTTCAGGTTATCCATCCACACGTAGACGCCGTTGTCCTGGCAGGCCTCAGGCGTGCTGGTGGTTGCGCCGAAGAGGTCATCGATCACCGATCCGTCAGCGTCGTAGATGACGCCCAACGGATAACTCACAGCCGAGGGCGTCACGTCCGCTGGGGCGGTGATCTGGCCCGTCGCGTTGACCGCAATGTTCGCCCCATTCACGTCTTCGTTCAGCGTGCCCATGTCGGTCAGCGTTACGCCCGCCGTCGGAACCGCGCTCCACAAGGCGGCTGCCGCATCGACCATGGCCGTGGCCTGCTGGTTGGTGACGGTGCTCGACAGCGCTCCCTGGTCAACGTAGTAGTTCACCTGACCGTTGGCCCAGCGCACCGGCTGGCCCATTACCGATGGATTGAAATAGCTGGAGCCGGCAACGTACTTGGGTCCACCTGCAAAGGCAGGCGCAAGCGCCAGCAGCAACACGGCAGCAGAGCCGAAGACAATGCGCCGCCCGCGCCAGCAATGATTGCGGCGGTTACACCTCAAGAACCGCACGGGAACCCTCCGGACGGAGAATTTGCCGCAAGACGGAAACCATCTTTGAAAGGGCTAAGAAAGAGCCCGTTAATTCTTTCTCGGGTTTGGATGAGGGGATTTTAAGACTCGCCGGTTGAACCGGCGGATTGGTGAAACTATGCGTGCCCCGTACCAGCTCCGCTAGCCCCGCTGACTCCGCTGCTTCTCTAGATCTCCGGGTAAAAGTCGAAGAACGCGTCCAGGCTGCGCTTGAGCTGGGTCTCGATCTCTTCGCGCGACCCCTCGATGATGTGCATGGTCACGTGCGCCTCGTGGCCGTTGGCCAGCTTCAGCTTGGCGTCCTCAATGGCCGCCACTTCCCCTTCGGGCAAGAGGCGCAGGCCGTAGATAAGAGTCAGATTCGCCATGAGCATCATCTTATACGGGACGGGATGCGGCCCCGCAGCCGGTTTCCGCGACGGGCAGAGATCGGGCAAGGCACTCCCGCCGGCGGACGGACCGAATGGAAGGCCCCGCCAGCTAAAATCAACTCGAGACTGCACATGACTGAAATTCGCGAAACCGTAATTCTTGGCTCGGGATGCGCCGGGCTCACCGCCGCCATCTACACCGCCCGCGCCGGCCTTAAACCGCTGGTTCTCGAGGGCCACGAGCCCGGCGGCCAACTTTCCATTACCACTCTGGTTGAAAATTTCCCCGGCTGGCCCGAGGGCATACAGGGCCCCGAGCTGATCGACAACATGAAGAAGCAGGCGCAGCGCTTCGGCGCAACCTTTGAGATGGCTCACCTGCACACGGTCGAGCTCGGCTCGCACCCCATCAAGCTGCACACTTCCATCGGCGAAGTCCACACCCGCACTCTTATCGTTGCTTCCGGCGCCAGCGCGCGCTGGCTCGGCCTGCCCAGCGAGCAGGCGCTCATCGGCCACGGCGTCTCAAGCTGCGCCACCTGCGACGGATTTTTCTTCCGCGGCAAAGAGATCGCGGTAGTCGGCGGCGGCGACTCGGCCATGGAAGAGGCGCTCTTCCTCACCCGCTTCGCCACCAAAGTCACGCTGCTGCACCGGCGCGAGCAGTTCCGAGCTTCGAAGATCATGCTGGAGCGGGCCATCGCCCACCCCAACATCGAGCTGCGCACCAACACCGTGATTGATGAGGTTCTCGGCGTCGACGAGCAGGAAGTGAAGGGCGTAAAGCTGCGCGACGTAAAGTCCGGCGAGACCTGCACTCTCGATATCGGCGGACTCTTCCTCGGCATCGGCCACGAGCCCAACGCAAAGATGTTCGCCGGGCAAATGGATCTCGACGAGGACGGTTACATCAAAACGACCAACAACGTTTTCACCTCGAATAAGGGCGAGATTATTCCCGGCGTCTACGCCTGCGGAGACGTGCAGGACCGCCGCTACCGCCAGGCCATCACCGCCGCCGGCTCCGGCTGCATGGCCGCGCTCGAGGCGGAAAAATACCTCGAAGAGCACGGGCACTAAAGAGCAAATGGAAGTGACTGTCTCACGCAAAGGATGCCGATGCTGAAAAAGGTCACACTGCTTCGCGACCGTGTTCAGGATTGGAACGAGTATCCTTTCTGCGTGCCAGTGATCCGAAGCCTTGAGGAACTCGCTCTCCGCGGTCGTGTTTGTTTTTTTACCGGAGAGAACGGCACGGGAAAATCCACTCTCCTCGAAGCCATCGCTGCGCACTATGGCTTTGGCCCCGAGGGCGGCAATCGTAATTTGAAAGCCAATACGACCGAGTTCAACCGTTCCACGGACCCGCTGACACGCGCCCTACGGCTCTCTTTCGACATCCGAACGGGCAAAGGGTATTTCTTGCGTGCCGAGAGCTTCTTTAACACTGCGACGTTGATCGATCAGCTCGACGTGCAACAGTTTTACGGCGGCCGTAGTTTACACAAGCGCTCGCACGGAGAGACATTTCTCACCCTGCTTGAGATCAAATTCCGTCGAAATGGGCTCTTTCTTCTGGATGAGCCCGAAGCAGCGCTCTCGCCACAACGCCAGTTATCGTTCCTCGTTCTCATGCACGACGTTCTCCGGGAGTTCAGGGATGCGCAGTTCATCATCTCCACGCATTCGCCTATCCTTCTCGCGTTCCCAGGAGCCCAAATAATCAGCTTCGACGAGCCAAAACTCACGGAGATTGAATATGAATCCACATCTCCGGCACAGATACTGCGACGCTTTATGGGTGATCGAGATAGCTTCCTCAAAGAGCTGCTGCAGGACACACCTTCGCTGTTCGAGGGCGAGAATTGAACGACAATCCGTAGACGCTCATGGCATTGACCCAACCCGAAGCATCCACGACACGAAACGCATGACCTCACTCCAGCAAAACCTCGAACGCCTTGAAGAACAGATCGCGCAGGCCTGCCGCGCCGCCGGCCGCGCCCGCAGCGATGTGGAACTGATGGCCGTCTCCAAGACCTTTCCCGCCGAAATCATCGTCGAAGCCGCCGCGCTGGGGCTCACGCTCTTCGGCGAAAGCCGCGTGCAGGAGTGGGCCCAGAAGAGCCTCGAATTCGGTCCAAGACGCAAAACCGCGGAGCGGTGCCATCTCATCGGACATCTGCAGTCGAACAAAGCGGCGCGCGCCGTCGAGCTATTCGATGGCGTCGATTCGCTCGATTCCCTGCGCCTGGCCGAGCGCCTGAACGATGCCGCCGCCAGGCTCGGCAAGCGCCTGCCTGTGCTGATCGAGGTCAAGCTCAGCCCCGAGGAAACCAAGGCGGGCATCGACCCCGAATCGGACGACGCCACAAAGCTCCTCGAGGCCCTCCCCAATCTCAGCTCGCTTGAGGCGCGCGGCCTGATGACCATTGCGCCGTGGGGCGCGCCCGATGAGATAACGCGCGCCTGCTTCCGCCGCCTTCGCACCTGGCGCGACTGCTGGGCGCGGGCGCATCAGCGTTTGAATCTCGACGTGCTCTCCATGGGAATGAGCGGCGACTTTGCTCTGGCCATCGCCGAAGGCGCAACCCGCATCCGCGTCGGCACCGCGCTCTTCGGCAAGCGCCCAAAGCCCGCGCAACTCGAAGTGGAGCGGGACTGATGCTGCGCGTGGCCAAGAACGGCGTCACGCTTGCGGTGCGCGCGCAACCCGGCGCAAAGAAAACCGCAATTGCCGGAGTCTACGGCGAAGGCCCCTCGGCACAGTTGAAGATCGCCGTGAACGCGCCGCCCGTTGAAGGCCGCGCAAATGAGGCGCTGATTGCATTTCTCGCCGGATTCTTTTCGCTGCCGAAGAGTGCCGTGGCGCTCACTTCAGGCGCGTCTTCACGCAGCAAAGTCTTTTTGCTAAGCGGCATTTCACTGGCGCAGGCCGAAGCCGCAATCAAGACCGCGCCCGTTCGCTGACTTGCCGGCTCGCCGACTTGCTGACTGGTTACTTCGCTGCCGACTGCCGTTGCAACTCCGCTTCAAACGCCTGCTGCCGCTCAGTAATGTACGCCTTGTATCCGGCCGGATCGATAAACGCATCGCGGTCGCCGTTCTTGAACCGCGCGTACTTTTCTTTCATGTCGAAGTAGCTGCCGTGCGCGCCGAGAAAGATGTCGCAAGGCAGCGACTGTAGCACCACGAAGCCGCGCTTGTAATCCTCCGCAATCTCCGGGTAAGTCTTGTTGCCCACCAGCTTGTAACCGGGATTTACGTTAGGGCTGCCCACAATCACCACGTGCAGCGTGCGGCCGCGCTCATCCATGGTCCACGTGGTTGTGCCGCGGGTGTGGCCGGCGGTGAGATGCGCGGTAAGCACCACGCCGCCCAGGCTTACCGTGTCGCCATCGTGCAGGACGCGATCGACGTTTGTTGGTGCATAGCGCATGATCGGTTCCGCGCCGTATTGGAAATCTGTACGGCCGCCCGACTCCACCACACCAACGTCGCCTTCCATTACTTCATACTTCGCACCGGTCTCTTTGAGAATCTCGGCGCTGCCGGAACAGTGATCGTTGTGCGCGTGGCTGATGAGCAGGATTTTGATTTCGCTCCACTTGAAGCCCAGCGCCTCAACGCTCTTGCGGATCAGCGGCGGAGACGAGGCCAGGTTGCTGTTGATTAGGATGAGGCCCTTGGGCGTCGCAACGAGATAGGACGCCAGATCGGCCGAGCCCACGTAGTAAAGATTGCCGGCGATGTGGAAGGGCGGGAACGGCGTCGTCCACTCGGGCGGAAACTGCGCGCTCAACCGTGCGGCGAATTCGAGTGTGAAAAGGAGGGCAAAGATCGCTGAAAACTTGCTCACTTTCATCGTGCCTCCGTTGCCGCCAGCAGATTTTTTGCGGTTTCAATGGCGCGCTCAAGATGCACGCCGCGCGAGCCTTTGACGAGCACTACGTCGCCCGCGTGAAGATTCCGCGCCAGCCAATGGCCCGCCGCATCGGCATCGGGAAGAAACAACGACGCAACTCCGCCCGCGCAAGCCGCCTCGGCAATGAATTTAGCGTTGCCTTGCACGCCCACAACCATGTCGAGATCGGCATGGGCAGCCGCGCGTCCGCACGCAGCGTGCAGTGCAGGCCCGTGCTCGCCAAGCTCAAGCATTTCGCCGGCAACCAGAATGCGGCGCGATCCTGGGCGCGACGCCAGCGTGTGAATCATCGAGTGCAGCGCCTCGGGGTTCGAGTTGTAGCTGTCGTTCAATATCGTTGCACCGCCGATCTCAAGCAGCTGCCCGCGTTTGTCGCCCGCCGTCAGTTGTGCAAGAGCAGCCAGGGCTCGATCCAGATCCACTCCCGCCTCAAGCGCCACGGCAAGACCCGCAATCGCATTGGTTGCGTTGTGCGCGCCCAGCATCTGAAGGGTGAACGTTGCTTCGCATTCACCCGCGCGGAATCGCACGTGCAGGCCGTTCAAATCTTCAAATGCCGACAGAATCTGCGGATCGGCGCAGGGACCGAAGCCGAAATACACCGCGCGGCCGGCAAAATCGCGGCCAAACTGCGATACGTAGGGATCGCTGCAGTTCAGGAACGCCACGCCGTTCGCCGGCAGCGCAGCGACCAGCTCGAACTTAGCACGCGCAATCCCAGCCTGGCCGTCGGCAAAACTCTCAACGTGCGCGTTGCCCACATTCGTCACCACGCCCCAATCGGGTGAAGCGATGCGGCACAGCGCCGCAATTTCGCCTGCGTGGTTCATGCCCATCTCAACCACCGCGATCTCATGTTCCGGCTCCAGGCGCAGCAACTGCAGCGGCAGGCCAAAGGCGTTGTTCAGGTTGCCGCGTGACTTGAGCACGTTGAATTTTGCGCCGAGCGCGGCTGCCGTGGCTTCCTTGGTCGTGGTCTTCCCGGCCGATCCGGTAATGGCGACAACGCGTTTGCCCCACTGCCTGCGCACGTGCGCGGCCAGCAGTTGCAGTGCGGCCAGCGGGTCCTCGGTAATCAGCAGCGGCGCGGCGAGCGCGGCATCGGGCAGGCCGGCCACACGCGCGCGCGAAACCACCGCGGCCAGGGCGCCGCGCTCCAGCGCCGCGGCCACGTAATCATGGCCGTCGAGCCGTTCGCCGCGCACGGCAAAAAACAATTCGCCGGGCGCAATGGTGCGCGAGTCGATCGAGTAGCCCGCGGCCACCAGCGCGCCGGCATGCGGCACGCTCGCCGGCGCCTCAAGCATGGCCCCCGCGCCCATCGCGATTTCGGCAAGCGAAAGTCTCATTGTTCACCAACATTACGGCGAACCGAACGGCAATTCAATGACGCAGATGGTTCACTTGGTACCTGAGTAACCTAAATCCGCCAGTGCGTGCAAGGCCACCTCGGCATCGTCAAACGGAATGGTGCGGTTGGCAAGGATCTGCTCCTTCTCGTGCCCCTTGCCGGCAATCAGCACAACGTCACCCGGCGCAGCCTTCTCCAATGCAATCCTGATGGCTGCCGCGCGATCGGGTTCGATGAGGTAATTGACCCTGGTCGCGCGCAAACCGGGCTCAATCCCGGCTAGAATCGCCAGCGGATCTTCAGAGCGCGGATTGTCGCTCGTCGCCACCACAAAATCGCTGCCTTCGCCGGCGGCCTGGCCCATCTTTGGGCGCTTGGTGCGGTCGCGGTCGCCGCCGCAGCCGAATAGCGTGATCACGCGTTTGCCGGTACTCGTGGTCATCTGACGAGCGAGCGCGATCAGGTTGCGCAGCGCGTCGTCGGTGTGCGCGTAGTCCACAATCACGGTGAACGGCTGGCCGGCGACAACCGGTTGAAAGCGGCCCGGAACCGGGCGAAGTCGCGGAACCGCGTCGACAAGTTCAGAAAAAGGAACACCGCGCGCATGCGCCGCAGTGAATGCCGCCAGCAGGTTAAAAATATTCACTTCGCCCGCAAGGTGGGATTCAACCCGCGCCGAGCCCGCCGGCGTTTCCAATTCGATGCTCGCGCCCGATGGCGTGAGCGTGTATGTTGTCGCGCGCCAGTCGCCTTTGCCGATTCCGTACATGCGAACCTCAGCGCCGGCGTTGCGAGCGGCAAGGGCAAGTTCTTCGCCATGCGAATCGCAGGCATTGATTACAGCCACCCGCGGCGCGGGGTAGAGTGTGCCGTCGAACAGCAGGCGCTTGGCGGCAAAATATTTCTCCATCGTCTGGTGGTAGTCCAGATGGTCGCGGGTGAGATTGGTAAACACCGCGACATCGAAGTCGATTCCCGCCATGCGGCCCTGGTCGAGGGCATGGCTCGAAACCTCAGTCACAAGCTCGGTTGCCCCAAGCGTCGCGCCCTCGGCCATCAACTCATACAGGTCGCGCGACTCCGGCGTGGTGTGGATCGAAGGCCGCACATCGCCCGCAACGTGATACTCGATGGTGCCGACGAGCACCGTTTTGCGCGCAGCGAGGTTGAGCAGCGACTCCGTCAGGAAGGCGGTCGTCGTCTTGCCATTGGTGCCCGTGATGCCGGTGGCGGCAAGCATTCGCTCGGGGTGGCCGAAGAACGCCGCCGAAGCCTGTGCCAGCGCGCGCCGCCCGTGCTCGACCTCAAGAACGGGAAACCCCGGCTGATAGACAGTGAGGTGATCGAAGGTCTGCGCGGAGTCGGTAACGATGCCGAGCGCTCCCGCGGCGATGGCTTTGTCAACGTAGCGATTGCCGTCGGTCGTGCCGCCCTTCATGGCCACAAAAACCGCGCCCGGGCGCACGCGCCGCGAATCGTATTCGATCCCGGTAATGGTTTCGCCGGAGTTGCCCGCGGAACCGACGGCGGAGACTTCGGCGATGAGGTCGTGCCAGCGCATCATTTGATTGATTGTAGAACTACAAGCGGAGCGCTCACTGCGCGGCGCGGTAATGATCAATCTCTTCAACAAAAAGCGTGCGCTGGTCGGCGTCAGCAAAAGCACGAAGCGGGATGAAAAAGGCATTCCCGATGCTTGTCACAACCAGCAGGTATTGACCAAGGTCTTTGATTTCTTTGAGCCTTTGCCAGGGATAGTTCGCCTTCATCCCTCCGATCTCGGTATAGATGCCGTTTTCGGAAATCGTAAGTGTTCGCTTTTTGGTCTTTGCACGTAAGAAAACCCAAACAATCATGAAACAGAATGTGCCGACAAACCAAAGAAGCGCCGAGACAAGGTCATTAAAACTGAGCCCCCGAGAAAATGCTTGTCGACCCGAGAGTGATGCAGACGCCATCAGGAAGGCAACGCCTGCCACTAAAGCGAGTATTCGTGGGGATCTTGGAAGAACGTAAAAAAACGTCCGTAAGATTTCGACTCGCGTCAAGGAGTAGGTCACTGTCATCTCTTCCCACCTCGGAACTATCCTACCGCGAGCACTTGACCACAATCTTCGCGCCTTCAGCCATCATGACGCCTACGTACCTTCGCCCCCGATGATCCTGTCGAAGATAAGTACCGCGCAAGCCGAACAGGCCGATTGCACATTGCTCCAGTGCTGCCATCTCACCGCCAAATGCTTATACTCGGCGAGCTCTACCTTGTCCAGATCATAGGGCATCGGACTCGTCAACTGAATCTGCAACTGCTGCAAGGCAGACTCACCGTTCGGCTGCGGATAAAAGGCATCGAAGGAACGAAGAGCATCAACGGTCTCATCCGGTCCCATGCGGTCGGCCAGGGCGGCGAAATCGAGGTAGTCGCGAGTGGCATTGCGATTGAGAATCAGAACGGCTTTAATGCGAAGCATCTCCGGAAGCGTGGGCACCGTCAACTTCTGTCCGAATCGTTCGATCACCGTTGTGTCGAGCGGTTGATCGCGGATCAATTGACGCACTCCGGTTTCGATTCCATCGAGGCTGCCAAGAATCTGTACCGGTCTGCGCACTCGCGCCGTTTTCCAGCCTGCCACCGACTCAAGATCCTCCAGGACCCGGTCGAAGCGCTGCCTCAAGTCAGTGAGAACATGGTCCGCGTCTGAAGAAAACCTATGACCCGCATAAACGGCCGCGGCAGTTCCGCCAACCAGCACTGCATCAGGAAGGATGCGTTGTAAATGGGCAGCGGAGGTCAAAACCTGCTCCCATTCAGGCAGCTCTGAGGCGCTCTTCGGCATATAGCCTCCAGAAGTGATACCGCTGCGCATAAGGATCCTGCGCATGCACAAGAGCAATGCGGAGAATCCTCTCCATCAACCCACGGTCCTCAAGAGCAGCCGAACGCAGCTTGGCCCAATCTTCTCGCTTGCCGCGGGCGATGATATCGTCCAGAGCAGCCAGTGTGTATTCCCGATGGTTAAGATGCCGATGCCGCATTGCCCTTTCCTTGCTCCGCAGTCGCGTCACAGTGGACACCGAAAACATATCACAGACGGGATGTACCCCGGTGGGGCTTATTCGCGAACCAAAAGAGCACGTTGCCCGCTCACCGCGAGCACTTGACCACAATCTTTGTGCCTTCAGCCACCATGGTTCCCGCTGCCGGCGCCTGTTCGCGCGCCGTCCCGCTGCCGGCAATCTCAACCTCAAGACCCGCTGCCGCCGCCTGCACAATCACATCGCGCATCGAGAGTCCCACCAGCGACGGCACGCGCAACTGCTTTGCCTCTGAGATGGTCACGCTCCTGCCCATTGGCGGCGGAGTGTTCTGCGCCAGTTGTGCCAGCGCCGGTGTTGAAGAAGGTTTGCCTTGCGGCTGCGTTGGCGGCGTCTGCGCGGCCGCGTCCGAGTTCTTCGCGAGCGTTCCGTTTGGAGCGCTCGTGTTCTGCGCAACCGCAGCGGAAGGCTTCGCGTTCGCGCTTAGCGGGTCGTCGCCGGGCAGATCGTTTGCCGCCTCATAGAGCGCCTGGATGTTCTCGTTCCCGGAATCGGCCTCATCTTCGACGATCGGCTTCTGTTTGCCCGCCGGCTTGGCCGGGCGCAGATCGACATCGTGCTGCACTCCCAGGTACTCCAACACCTGTTGCGCCACCTCGGCAAACACCGGGGCCGATACTTCGGCGCCGTAGTACGCGCCTTTGGGTTCATCCATGACCACGGCAACCGAAATCACCGGATCGTTGACCGGCGCGAACCCCGCAAACGAAGCAACGTGCTTGGTCTTCGAGTAGGTGTGCGTTTTGGGGTCGACCTTCTGCGCCGTGCCGGTTTTGCCGCCCGAGGAGTATCCGTTAAGCTGCGCTGACCTGCCCGTTCCAAACAGAACTACGCCCTCCATCATCTTGCGCATCTCCGCCGCGGTCATTGTGGAGATGACGCGGTGCGCGCTCGGCGGCAGGGGATTGGGCAGATCCTCGCCTGCCTTGAAGGGATGCGCCACCACCTGTTCCGGCTGCGCCACCTGCGGTGGGGCAGCGTTTTGGTTTGGATTTGTGGAAGCCGGCGCGTTGGGCATGAGGATGTGCGGCGGCAGATACACGCCGCCATTGGCGATGGTTGAAACCATGGTGACAAGCTGCACCGGCGTCACCGCAACCTCCTGCCCAATGGCAAGCGAACCGATCGACGACCCGCTCCAGCGGTTCACCGGGCGCAGAAGGCCGCGCGTCTCGCCGGGTAGCTCAATCCCCGTGCGCGAGCCGAAACCGAAGGCGCGAATGTACTGGTAGAAATGGTCCGATCCCACTTTGAGCGCCAGCTTCACCGCGGCCACGTCGCTGGAGCGCGCCAGCGCGGTCGCCACGCTCACCGTGCCCAGTCCTCGATCGCTCTTGTCGTCGTGAATCACCCGGCCCGCAATCGTAATCTGACCGCCCTGGCAATCGATCATGTCGTCGGGCGTAGCCACGTGCTCGTCGAGCGCCGTGGAGTACGTCACCAGCTTGAACGTCGAGCCCGGCTCATACACGTCGCTCACCGCGTGATCGCGCAACAGCTCAGGCGTGGTGTGGCGAAACTGGTTGGGATTGAAGGTGGGCCGGATGGCAAGCGCGAGAATCTGGCCGGTGTGCACGTCCTGCACTACAACCGTTCCGTTCAGGGCCTGGGTCTTTTCCATCGCATGGTCGAGTGCGCGCTCGGCCATGAACTGGATGTTCGAGTCGATGGTCAGCACCAGGTTGCGGCCCGGCTCCGGCTCCTTCTCGGTTGAGCCAAGCACCTTGCGGCGAGCGTCCATGGCGGTGTACATCTCGCCGGGCGCGCCATGCAGGTCGCTGTCGAACTTCTCTTCGAGGCCGCCGAGCCCGTTATCGTCAACCCCCACGTAGCCCAGCACCTGCGCCGCAATCTCGTTGTCGGGGTAAAAGCGCTCAAACTCCTTCTGCGAGTAGATGCCCTTCATGTTGACCGCCCGCACCTTCGCCGCAACCTCAGGCGTGACGCGCCGCGCCACCCAGGCAAAGTTTTTGCCCGCGGCCAGCCGCTCGGCAATTTCTTTCTCCGTGGTCCGGTCGTCTTCGGGGTCGACGTGCGTGACCGAGGAGAGAATATGCGCGGCCGCCTGCTTGTCCTCAATCTCGGTAGGCACCGCGTAGAACGAGTCAACCAGCACGGTCATGGCCAGTTCGTGGCCGTCGCGGTCGTAGAGCACGCCGCGCCGCGGCGCAACCTCAAAGGTGCGCAACTGCTGTTTGGCTGCACGCTCAACGTACTCAGGATGGCGAACAATCTGCAGCCAGAAGAGCCTGGCGCCGATGCCGATCGTCCACAAAAAGAAAAACAGGCAGATGAGCCAGAACCGCCCGCGCTTCAGCGGAACGGCATTGGGCGCGGACGTGCGGTTGCGAATGGCTCGTACGGCTGCCTGCATGTCTCTTCAGCTTTCAGCTCCTTTGTGCCTTGTGTGGAGTGATTGGTTTGTCATAGAGCGCCTTCTTTTTTGGGGTGGCGCCAATTGATTACGCTGCCGCACGTTCAAACTGACTGCTGAGAGCTGAGGGCTGAAAGCTGTAATTTCACCGTCCCGGCGGCGTAACCTGCGCTAACGTGGGCGCGCCGGAGCTGACCTGCACGCTGGGATGCACAACCTGGCCGGGCTGCGGGGCCATCAGCCCCAGCTGCTGCGCAAGGCCGTCGATGCGGCTGGGCTGCGTAAGCTCGGCCTCAGTCAGCTTCAACTGGCGATTCTCTTCGCGGAGCTGCTCGAGCGTCTGTTTATCGCTCTCAACGCGGTAGCTGTTTTCAATCGCGTAGAAGTGCTGCAGACCATAAACCATCACCAGCGAGAACAGCACGGCAACCGCGGCGCAGAACACCTGCATCTGCCGCGCCCGCACCGGGTCCGGAGCCTTCACGAGCCGCGAGTTGTCAAAGCTCTTGGCAAAATAAAACTCCGGCGTGCGAGTACGGCGGCGGCGCACAGGCTGCTGCGCCAGCAGCTCGGCGTTGCGCTCGGCAACCCGCGCGTTCCATCCGCGCCCCGAATCGAGATATGCTACTGCAGCCGCCATACGTGCTCTCCTTCGTCGAACAGGGAATCTCAAGTCCCTAGCCCCTATTCCCTGGTCCCTGCCTTTTCCGCCACTCTCAACTTCGCGCTTCGCGAGCGCGGGTTGCGTTCAATCTCTTCTTCGCCTGCCGTCACCGGCTTCTTGGTTACGATGTTCCAGATTCCCTGCCGGGCCCCGTCTCTCAAACTGTCTTTCGCGATGCGATCTTCCAATGAATGAAAACTGATGACTGCAAGCCTCGCTGAGGGCTTAAGCAACTTCGGTGCGGCCTCAAGCAGAGCTTTAATTTCTTCCAGCTCGCGATTGACGTAGATGCGCAGCGCTTGAAACGTTCGCGTCGCCGAATGAATGTGCTTTATTGGCGGGACGGCCGATGCCACAATCCGTGCAAGTTGCCCGGTGGTAGCTATCGTCCGCCCTCGCACAATTGCTCTGGCGACTGTCCGCGACCTCCTTTCCTCACCGTATTCGTAAATGAGATTCGCAAGCTCGCGCTCGTCCATCTCATTCACCACTTGTTCGGCGGTCAGCCCGGAGCGCGTGTCCATGCGCATATCCAGCGGCCCATCCGCCTGAAAACTGAATCCCCTGCGCGCTTCGTCAAAGTGAAGGCTGCTTGCGCCAAAGTCTGCCAGCAGTCCGTCCAGCCCGTCCGGCCTGACATGCCGGGCAATAGTGCTGAACGCCTCGCCGATCAGCCTCACCTGCGCCGCCTCGCTGCCCAGCTCTTCCCTCACCCGCTCCAGGCGCTCCGTTGCCAGTTCCAGCGCCTCGGGATCCCGGTCAAAGCCGATTAGCGTTCCCTCCGGGCCCAGCCGCCGCAAGATTCCTTCGGCGTGACCGCCCAGGCCCAGCGTGCAGTCCGCATAGGTCCCATCGGGGCGAATGCGGAGAAAACCCATCGTCTCCTGAAAAAGAACCGGCACATGGCGTGCTTTACTGCCCGTCATGTGACCCCCTCAGGGGTTTACCGCCGGCCGGCCATTCAGAATCGCTCCCACAGAACGCCGATCGTCCTGGGTGAGCGCATTCGCCGGCAGGCTCGCTTCAAACGCTGCCTGGTTATGCACTTCGAGGTGGTCGATCTTGCCAATCACCACCACCTCCGCATCCAGCTTCGCCGCCCCGCGCAGAATCTGCGGAATCAGCACCCGGGCCTGGTTGTCCATCTCAACCTGCTGACCGTAGTAGCTGGTCAGGCTCAAGTACTTCTCCACGGCGTCGTTCATAATGCTGAACTCGGCCAGCTTGGCCTCGACCTTTTCCCACGCCGGCAGCGGCCAGACCTCGGCCTTCGCCCCATCGCTCGAGGTGATGTAGAACTGGCTCACACTCTGCGCATCCACGAGCTGCTTGAACGCAGCCGGAAGCTTGAGCCGTCCTTTCTCATCGACCTTGGCCGGATGGTTGCCGCGAAACATCTGCCGCCTCTTCCTGCTTCCGCTTTCCCGTTCGCTCGCGGTGACCCTCGACCCGGCGTATCCTCGATTGAATCCGGACCCGGCTGGTTAGCAAAACTGGTTCACTCGCTCGGGCAAGGACCCTGAAACCGCATTTGAGCAACTGAAAACGAAGTAAAATTCCATAGAAAGTTGATGAAAGAGCGGTTGGGCGATTGGCCCTTCTGCTCCACTTCACTCCATAACTCTCCACTCAGGGACGATAGTACCGCTCTTCTCAGCCTGCGCAAAGGAAAAAATAGGCTTTGGGCGGAGGAAAACTCCACTCTCCGGTGGAAAATCCCCTAATAGACAGCTCTCCCGACCACACCACAAGATGTTGTGTTTACTGCTGAGGTTCAGCCTCTGGACAGGGGAATCGGTTCATGATAGGGGAACAAAAGGCGAATATTGGCGGAGTGACCTTTCCGAGAAATGCCCTTCGGCCTTGTCTTCGGGTAGGCTTTCGGCCTTGAGCGCTCCCTGGCGGGAGCTCTGCTAGGGCTCGGAGGGGCAGATTGGCCGGCAATCACCAGGCTGAGTGGAAGATTGTGGAGTGTTCAAGGCCGCAGGCAGGAAAAGCCACCCAATCAGTTCTGCTTCCGCTCCCTTACGTTCTGCCGCGCTTTTTCAGTCACCAGCTTCAGCAAATAAAGGAAGACCAGCAGGTTGATGGTGAACAGGCCCACGCGGATCCAGGTGACGCGGCGGAAGATCTCGAAGATCTCCAAAGGCAGGAACGCTGCCGTGATGGCCAGCGTGAGGAGCTCGCCCCAGGCCTTTTCGAGGTACAGGCCCAGGCCCTCGGCGATGCACAGCGCCGAATAACCGAAGGCGGCAAAGCCAATGCGCCACAGCAGCGGATCGTTGACCAGCGAAGCTCTATCGAGGATGAAGTTGACCAGCTTCGACTCGGGATTGAAGCGCAGATGGTGGGCGAATATTTCGATCTCGTCGGCGATGTCTTTGTGCAGCAGGCGATGCGCGCCCAGTCCGATGAGGATGAAGACGGAGGCCTGCGCGAATTTGAGGAAGGCGATCATCAGCAACCCCCGGTCGTGATGCCGGGTTGGGGCAGGTGCTGCGGCTGATGCGCGGGGAGAGGTTTGTGACATGTATGCGAAATCGGGTACTGACTTAAGAGTAAACGATGGAGACGGAGACCGGAGCTAGCGGCGCTCTAACGCCTTCAGAGATGATGTTACCCAGCACCTGACCCCTGATCCCTGTTCCCTGACCCCTGATCCTACTTCTTCAGTTTCAGCAGCGCGTCGCGGTCAATCACGTTGCCATCCTCAATCAACGTGGAAATGCGCCGTGCGTTCCAGATGTTGGCCGTCGGGTCTCCGTCCACAATAAGAATGTCTGCGCGGCGTCCAGGCGCTATCTGACCCAGTTCGGTCCAGCCGAACCGCTCTGCGTAGTTGTTGGTGGCCGCGGCCAGCGCCTCGCGCGGCGACAGGCCCAGCCGCACCAGCAGCTCAAGCTCGGTGTGCAGAGAGATGCCGGGCATGGTGCCGAGGGCATCGGCGCCTGAGCCCGCAAGGTAATGAGGAAACGCGGAAAAGATCGTCTCGTTGATGCGCCACAGCCGCATGGCCTTCTGATCGGCCTTCTTCTGCAGGTCGGCTTCGAACCAGCGTTGGCCCGCCGCGGGCAGTCGCCGCGACCAGCCGGTGAGCGGATACGTCATCTCTCCCGTCGCCGGGTCGGTGGGACGGAACATTCGATTCGGACTGAGCAACGCGGCGGCCGGCTCGCGCCACAGGTTGCGGTGCGCCGGCAGCTCAGCGTAGTAGAGGCTCAAGGTGGGCAGAAGCGCGGCGTGGTGCGCGCCAACAAAGTGCGCGTAGTTGCGCAGACGCGCATCGGTGGGCGGAATGCGCTCGGAGTAATCGAATGCGGTCGCAGCCGAAGGCCCGAATGAATCCTCGACCAGCGGTTTCTGCAGCTCATCGGGAATGGCGCCCAGTACGTAGTGATCCATGTGGACAAGCGCGTCGACGCCGGCCTCGATTCCCACGCGGTAGGGCGTCGACACAAACTCGCCGTAGGTGACAAGGTGAAGGTCGTGGGCGCGGGCGACGATCAGTTGCGCATTGGCCGCCGTCACATCCGCGCTCAGCAGCACCACGCGCGTGCCCAGGCGCGCCGTGTCCACGAGCTGGCGTGCCGTGTCGTCGGGGCTCAGTTCCACCGGGTGCGTGCCTTCGCGCAGCTTCGCAATCCATTCGGGATAGTGCGAAAGCAGGCTCCAGTTGTCGGTCGTGCCGGCTGAGTCGATGAGGTAAAGGTGCGGGCTGGGATTGGCCGCGGTATCGATGTATCCCCGTTCGTAGTCGGCGCGGGCCACCACCGTGGTCACGCCCATGTACAGGTTGGCGTTCGCCTCGGCCTGCGAATTCATGCCGGCAAAGCCGTCGACCAGGCCGGGAATAATGTACCGCCCCGTGCAGTCGATTACGCGCGCGCCCTTGGGAATCTGGATGGCGCTTGCCGGGCCGACGTCGGCGATGCGGCCCTCGCGAATGATCACAACGGAATTGGTCAGGTCGCGGGCCGAGTCTCCCCAGCCGGAAACATCGACAACCGTGCCGCCGGCCAGTACCAGCGGCGCAGGCGCCGCCGGCGCCGGCCCTTGCGGCTGGGCTGCCATCGAGCGAATGGCCAGGCAGAGAACATTGATCAGAACCAGATGGAAGGTTTTCATCGCTACGCCGGCTGCAGCGGTTCCGCAGTTACAATGTCCCGAAGTTGTGACTGCCAAGTGGATTTTTCCCATCGGGGTCCCTAAAGACAGGTCTTCGTCTGTGGGGTGGAAGTAAAATCCACCCTCCGCCGAGGCTGGAAATGGCTAAAACAACTGCGGAACCGCTCTTGTGGATTGTCGCACATGCGAGAGGCGCGGGCGTTCCGCGCGCGGCCGCTTGCGCTACTCAATGTCGACACCGAATTTGTCATCGGGCAACCGGATGCGGAGATTCTCACTGCGCCCATCGCGAACCTTGCCGCCCGCCAGCGGATGGAGCTTGAACAAGACCAGTAGATTGCGGTCGGAGTCATCGAATGCTTGCCAAGCGGCAACCTGTTCAAGGGAATAGCGCGTATGCAGATCCTCGAGCCTTGCCGGGTCGAGATCGTTCCACGCTGCATACCAACCCGGCTGGTATTTGCCCAGCTTCTGAGCCAGCGGCATGACGCCGTAATCGTCGCAGATGGCGGGCAGATGCGTAGCCAGCATGATCTGGTCGCCGCTGATCGAGACCAGCAGGCGGCGCCCGTTGGGATGCGTATCGATATATTGCGTGAGACGCTCGGCGGCATTCGCAAACGTGTACTCGGGATGCGTCACATAGGTCAGCGTCTGGGCGCCATTCGCCGTAACAGCCACAAGCGAGACCGCAACCACCGTCACTCCGGCGCCGCGCAACAGCAGGCGAAGCGTGCCGGCCGAGCGGGATGCCTGCTCCAGCAAAGCCGCGGCGCCCTGCGCGGCCATAATGAAGCAAAAAACTGCCGTGACCGTGAAGTAGCGCGGCTGGGGATGATTCTGGTAGGTCATGAAAGCGATCGTGCCGGCAACCGCGATGACCGAGGAGCTGAAGACCGGATCGAGGAGCAGCCGCCGGGCAAAGACGGACAGGCTCTGTAACGCGGCGCTGTGGGGCTGACGACGGGCAAGCAGGGCGGCTATGAACGCGGCCAGCAGAACGATGCCGGCCAGGGGAATGAGAACCTGGTCGGCCCAAAGTCCGCCATGAAACGACCACCAGAAGGAGACCAGCGGCCAGTAGAACTCGGGCGGGCGGTGATAGTGATTGATGAAGAAGAAGAATCTGTAATCGCCAAGATATCCGCGGCTGGCAATGAGCACCAGCCACAGGCCGTAACCGGCCGCGAAGGCAGCGCCGGCCGCCGACATACATTCGAAAGCAAGCCGCCGCCGGTGGCGCAGAGGCAAAGCCATGGCCCACGCCACGGCGGGTAGCAGAAACAGGGCGTTGGTCTTGGTCAGCATCATTACCGTGAAGAGAACCCCGACGGCAAAGGCTCCCCATATCGGTCTGCGCAGCCGGGGCAGGCGCACCGCAAGGTTGAGCGCGGCAAGGGTAAAGACCATGAGAAACGGCTCAAGATTGGCCAGGCGGCTGAAGCAATAGAGGAACGGGCTCGTGACCATAAAGGTGAGCGCAAGCAGCGCGGGCCAGCGCAAACCCGAAGTGCGAAGCAGCAGATAGGCAAGCCACAGGTTGAGAAAAAAACCGGCCACGGCCAATCCGCGCGCGGCCTCAAGCGAAACTCCCATAAAGAAAAACAGAATCCACTCGAGGAACGGCCACACGGGAAGCGCAACCGCGGGGTTGAAGTCGCCCTCGAGATACCAGTGGCCGAGCAGATGCGCCCGGATGGCTGCGTTCGAGTACCAGCCCTCGTCAGTGTATTTCGCCCAGTCGCCGTACCAGATTGTGTGGTTGGGAAAATCGGCGCGCAGGTTCAGGCCGTGGAGAACGGCAAAGGCTATGATCGCCGCCAGCCACGCGGCATACAGCAGGTTTTTCAGCCGTGGACCCAAGGACCAATCTCCGCAAGGTGCAAACGGGCGCGCCGGGCACAATTCGAGAAGCCGGAACCGGCAACAACAAATAACGGCGAGAAAGAATGCTCTGAGTATAGCCCCCGCCCGGCTGAAAGCCTGAACTCGAAGCGCTCACCCGATTTGGCCGCGGGGGCCGTTGCCGGATGTGGACATTTGCCATTTTTCCACGCTCAAGTTTTGCAATTGAAAGCCGATGAAAACCGTGTCGGCTCGGAAAGCCCTCCCGGGCCACGAATGCGTGGCACGTATTGGGGGACAAAGGCGAGGCTCGTTGGGATCGATGCAAAACGCCGTTCAATTTCAGCCCCAGTCTTCCGGTTCCGGACTGACGCTTGTCGACATGGAGCCGCCCCGCGCCTGTGAAGTGGTGGGAGTGAGCGCCGCATGGCGCAAGCTTCTGATGCAGGCCGAGATGGCCGCTCCCCACCTGCAGGTTGGCACCATCGAAGGGGAGCACGGATCGGGCAAGCAGACCCTGGCGCGTTACGTCTTCAGCCGGTCGCAGCTTGCCAACTCAGTTTTCAGGCGGCGCGATGCGCGCGAATGGCTGGCGACAGACGCCAATCCCGCCGCGCTGGCCGGATTCACTTACCTCGATCGCGTTGACCTGCTGGCTCCGCCGGGACAGGGATTGCTCCTGGGCATTTTGAAGGCACTGCAGGATCGCCCGCCCGGCCAGGCAATCGTCATCACCTCATCGGAGACTTCGCTGCGGCAGATGGCCGGCCAGGGACTGATCCTTCCCGATCTGGCCTTCCGGCTCACCGCCATCCGTTTCGGAATTCCTCCTCTTCGCCAGCGGCGCGAGGATATCGCGCCTCTTGCGCAGGCGCTCCTCGAGCGGCTCTGCGCCCGCTACCAGCAACGCCCTGTCCTGCTGGGCCCCGGAGCGCTGGCGCGCCTGCTGCAACATAACTGGCCGGGAAATGTGCGCGAGCTGGCCAGCGTGCTTGAGACCGCTCTGCTCGAAGCAGTCAACGGCGTCATCCGCGCCGCCGACCTTGCCATTCCCGATGGCCCCGTGGCGCAACCTGCGCCTCAGCCCTCCACGCAACTCGACAATCTCTCTCTCGATGCCGTCGTTCGCCATCACGTGCAATACGTGCTTGACCTCAATCGCGGCAACAAGCTCCGCGCCGCCCAGCAGCTTTCCATCAGCAGGTCAACGCTTTATCGCATCCTCGCCAATGAGACGGTGTTATCCGGTTCAAAAGACGGTATGGTGCATGACCGCGTGTCGGAATAGCATCATTCATCGCGGTTCGACTTATGGGAGGGAGCACGAGCCTTCAGGCTCGTGAATCGCGTCGAAAAGATATCCGGCCTTCAGGCCCAGGTCTTGATTCGTCTCGCGCCACATCCTCAACCGTCCCCTCTCATGTGAAGCAAATCACACAGCCCCCACCCGACGGCGTCGTACACTCCCTTATTACACCTTTGCTTTCGATCGAAAAAAAGGCGAATGGATGCCCGTTGAAGAAAACCTTAGTCTCCAAAGCTATGCGCGGGGTCCGGCGCAGCCCCTGCTTGAACTCACCATTGGCGATCTGCTGACCCGCACCGCCAGCCGTTATCCTGACCGGCTCGCCGTGGCCAGCATGCACCAGGGCAAGCGGCTCACCTGGAGCGGGCTGAGCGCGGCAGCCGACCGCGTGGCCCGGGGATTGTGGGCTCTCGGCATCAGGCGCGGCGATCGCGTCGGCATCTGGTCAACCAACTGCATTGAATGGATCATGATGCACATGGGCGCTGCGCGCGCCGGCGCCTCTCTCGTCAACGTCAATCCCGCTTACCGCTCGCACGAGCTGCAGTTCACGCTCACCCGCTCGCGCATGAAGGCTCTCTTCCTGTGGCACAAAGACAAGCGCGCCGACTACGAAGAGATCCTGGGCCGCGCCTGTCACGGCCTCAACCTCGCGCTTGAGCACACCATCTACTTCGATTCACCCTTGTGGCCGGCGCTGCTCGACGCCGAAGGCCGGTTGCCCGATCGCGTGGCCGTCGACGACGTCGCCAACATCCAGTACACCAGCGGAACCACCGGCCTGCCCAAAGGCGTGATGCTCACCCACCACAACGTGGTGAATAACGGACAGTTTCTGGCCCAGGGATTCCACTACACCGAGCGCGACAAGATTGTCGTCCCGGTGCCGCTCTTCCACTGCTACGGATGCGTGATTGGCACCATGAGCGCCCTCAATTCGGGCGCGGCCATTGTTCTGCCCAACTGGACCTTCGATCCCCGCGCCACGCTGCGGGCCGTGCATGAGGAGCGCGCCACCAGCGTCTACGGCGTTCCGGCCATGTACGTTGCCGAATTCGGCCTCGACGACTTCGCCAGCTACGACCTGACCAGCCTGCGCACCGGCATGATGAGCGGCGCGCCGTGCCCGGTGGAACTGATGAAGCGCGTGCTCGAAGAGATGCACTGCCGCGAACTGGTTATCGCCTACGGTCAGACCGAGACTTCGCCCGTGGTCACCATGAGCGACGCCGGCGACTCCATTGAGATTCGCGTCAAGACCGTCGGCCGCGCCATGCCCCAGACCGATATCAAAATCGCTTCGCTCGAAACCCATGAGGCAGTGCCCTGCGGCGAACCGGGCGAGGTGTGCGTGCGCGGATATGCCGTGATGAAAGGCTACGACGGCGATCCCGAAGGCACGGCGCTGGTGATTCAGCCCGACGGCTGGCTGCGCACCGGGGACCTGGGAGTAATGCGCGAAGACGGCTGCATCCACATCACCGGCCGTTCGCGCGACGTGATCATCCGCGGCGGCGAGAACATCTATCCGCGCGAGGTTGAGGAATTCCTCTACACCCATCCCAAGGTCGGCGAGGTGCAGGTGATCGGCATTCCCAACGCGCGGCTGGGCGAGATTGTGGTGGCATGGGTAAGGCTTCGTCCCGGCCTCAAGCCGGATATCGACGCCACCGAAGAAGAGATCAAGGAATTCTGCAAGGGCCAGATCGCCTACTACAAGATCCCCGAGCACGTCCGCTTCGTCGACGAGTTTCCGGCCACGCTCTCCGGCAAGATCCAGAAGTACAAGATGCGCGAGTTCGAAATCGAAGCGCGCGGCTTGCAGGACGAGGCAAAGACAGCGACCGCGTAAGGCTCGTTGCGCGATGAAGAGAAGTTCGTGGACTCCCCGGTCCCCAAAAGCCAGGGACCGGGGGCACCCAGACTTGATTAGCTAGTCAGATCTGAACGGCCCGCCGGCAGAGTTCCTGACGTGCCCAACAAAAAACGGCCCCCATCAAGCCGGTGCTTCATGTGGAGCATTGACTGCCACAATCCTTAGCCTCGAACTCAGAAGAGAGCCGTTTCCCGTGGGCTGTTTGGATATGCTTGGCTCGACGCGGTAGTGTCGGTTTTTCGCGATGAACCTTTGCACCCACGCCAAATCGTCGCGGTAAAAGACAGTGTCTTCGGCACACCTCACAATCAAACGGTT
>Ga0326727_10003859_pt1 | contig 46718 bp, 37 predicted proteins | sample MB2enrmetagenome_FD_207643 | JGI IMG/M metagenome (GOLD analysis project Ga0326727, IMG submission 207643) | Lab enriched peat soil microbial communities from McLean, Ithaca, NY, United States - MB29MY | ecosystem: Environmental > Terrestrial > Soil > Wetlands > Peat | place: USA: New York... | reverse complement strand
AGGTCATCGATCGGCTCCTGGACAAGGCCGACACGGTGCTCATCGGCGGCGCCATGGCCTACACCTTCCGCCTGGCGCAAGGCTGCAAGACCGGCAAGTCTCTGGTCGAACCGGACAAGACCCAGGTCGCCAATGCCGCCCTGGCCAAGGCCGCCCGGCTCAACGTCAAGTTTCTGCTTCCGACCGACGACGTCGTGGCCGTCCCGGTCAAGACCGACAAATTGGACAAGAAAGGCAAGCCGGTCGTCGAGTACCGCGACCTCCGTGTCAACACGGACATGAACTGCCCCGAGAATGCCGCCGGACTCGACATCGGCCCCGCGACGCTCAAGACCTACTCCGGGGAGATAGCCAAGGCCAAAACCATCCTCTGGAACGGTCCCATGGGGCTCTTTGAAGACAAGCGCTTCGCCGAGGGGACCAATGGCGTGGCCCGCGCGGTCGTCCAGGCCACACAGAACAACGGGGCCAAGAGCATCATTGGGGGAGGCGACAGCGTCAAGGCGCTCAACCGGGCCAAGCTCGGCGACAAGGTCACCTTTATGAGCACCGGCGGCGGGGCGAGCCTGGAATTCCTCGAAGGCCAGGTCCTGCCCGGCGTGGCGGCACTCACCGACAAATCCCCCGACTCACAATGAACAAGGAACGCAAACTGATCATTGCCGGCAATTGGAAGATGAACAAGACCGTGGCCGAGGCGCTGGACCTGGTGCGCGGCCTCAAGATCGAGTTGGCCAATGTCAAAGAGGTGGACGTTGTGGTTTGCCCCCCGTTCACCGCCCTGTGCGAAGTGTCGAAAATGATCCTCGATTCGAGCATCCGCCTGGGAGCGCAGAACATGAGCCAGAACAACGTCGGCGCCTTCACCGGGGAGATCGCCGCCGTGATGCTCAAGGAGTTCTCCGTGCGCTATGTCATCCTGGGCCACTCCGAGCGGCGCCAATACGAGAAGGAATCCGACGCGCTCATTGCCAAAAAGGCCCTTGCCGCCCATGCGGCCTCCCTCAAGCCGATTGTCTGCGTTGGTGAAACCCTGGCCCAGCGCGAGGCCGGCCAGACCGAGAAGGTGCTCGACACCCAAGTCCGAGGCAGTCTGGCCGGGCTGACCAAAGAGCAGATGGCCGAAACCATCATTGCCTACGAGCCCGTTTGGGCCATCGGCACCGGCAAGACCGCCACCACCCTCGAGGCCCAGCAAGCCCACGCCTTCATCCGGCGCCTGTTGGGACACCTCTTTGACGAAACAGTTGCCCGCCGCGCGCGGATTCAATATGGTGGGAGTGTCAAACCCGCCAATGCGCGCGAGTTGATGAGCCAGGCCGACGTGGACGGGGCGCTGGTGGGGGGAGCCTCGCTTGAAGCGCACAGCTTTGCCGACATAGTTAAGAATTCGATCTAATCTAGAAAATCACTATGATGTTCCTTATCGGTTTGTTGACGGCGGCCATGGTATTGACCTGCTTCGTGTTGATCTTCCTGATCCTGCTCCAGCTTCCCAAGAAGGAGGCGGGCGCCGGTTTGGCCTTTGGCGGCGCCGCCACCGACGCTCTGTTCGGCGCCGGCTCCGGCACAGTCCTGACGCAAATCACCAAGTACCTTGCCACGCTGTTCTTTGTCCTGGCCGTGATACTCTCGATCTTGAACGGCGTCGCTGGCCGCCGAGGCAAATCGAACTTCCAGAAGCTCTTCTCCCAACCCGCCAGGGCCCCGGCAGCCGCGCCCGCAGCTTCCACTGCCCCCCCGGCCGCCGCGCCGACCCTGCCCGAGGCCGCTGCAACTCCGGGCTCGAACCTGCTCATCAGCGCCCAGTCTGCCCAGGCGACCAATCCCGCCCCGATGACGGCGACCAACCAACCGCCCGCTTCCGCGACCCCGACCAACCAACCGCCAGCCCCCTCGACGCAGAAGTAGGCGGCGTGGCGCGCACCTTACAGATCACTGCGGGTATGCTCGGTGCTCGCGCCTTGCCTGCACGAAAAATCCCTCGCCGCCTGCGTCACCGTATTTATGCTCATCACCACTAAGGCAGGTCAGCCCGCCCAAAAACAAAATACATATCATCCCTCAGCCCCGCCGGCAGCACGGCCTGCACCCACCGATAAATCCGCCCCGCCAGGCCCGGATGCACAATGTCATTGACGCACAGATATCTGACGAGCCTCAGCCCTGAGTCCCGCGCCGCCTCGAGGATTTCCCGCTTGGTCCACTCCCGGATATGTCCCTTATCCCCGTTTTCCGGCCGCTCCTTACAGTGATAGGGCTGCACCCCCGCCAGCATCATCAGCCGGTTCTTGAGCGCCGCGCCATTGGGTGTCTCGATGACCAGCAGGCCGTCCGGCCGCATCATCCGCCCGAAAAAGCCCATCCATTCCCGCGGCAAGCTTGTGATGTGCTCCACAACTCCGCAGCACACGATTAAATCGTAGGAGTGGCTCGGCAACGTCACGGACCCAAAGTCCGACAGGTCCTGCTCGAAGTGCTGCTCATTCCAGCGTGGCTGCACGTATTCATCCGGAGGGTTAATCCCCAGACTGTCGACCTTTTCGTAAAGCCGCCGCAATCGCGTCGTCAGCACATGGGGTCCCACATCGAGCACATTCGTCGAGGGTGGAGGCTTCAGCCGCCGCACTAGCCCCAGCGTAAAGCGCAACCTACGCCCATTGCCGGCGAGATAGGCCTCGCAATTCGCCTCGCGCAACGGGCGCAGACCATCGCCTTCCAGTTGTGTCTGCCGCGGTCCGGTGGTCCTGTAGTCCCGTAGCCCTGGAGTCATCTGGCCAACCTTCTCAGTTTCGGACGATGATGCCTCGGGCGGGCGAGGCCGCGCCGTGGCCGTATTGCTAAAGTAAGCGCGCGTTTCCATCCATGGGTTATCGGCGCATCTGTCGCGAACTTTAGCGGTTTTTGAATTTGTCCCGGACCTGCGCCCGCCCTGCCTGGGGGCGGACTATGTCATAGCGCTGGGGTGAACACCCCATTGCGCAGGAAGCAAGCCGGAAGGAATTTGAGCCTAGGTTTGGTTTAGTTGTACTCAGGAAAGACGAACCGGTCCATCGGTTCGTCTTTCTCTTTTTTTTTGCAAGGAACGCTTGAGATTCGGCTCGTGACCCGGCAGAATCGGACAGCAAGCAGACTGACGAGCAATTCGCATGGGCCGATCGTATTGGTTTGAATGTTCCAAGTGCAGTTACCGCGTGAAGGTGTCGGGGCGGGCGGATCGCGGGGTGAATGTGTTTGTCGAGACCATCCACTGCCGCGACTGCAAGGAGTTGCTTGACGCGGTGACCCGAATCAGGATGCCGGACCAAGTCCCAGGCCCGGTCAGGGCGAGGTTTTTCGCAGGCGGGCTGGCCTGGTTCAAACTGGCTGGCCGGAACTGGGCCGCCGAGGGGCCGCCCAGTTTGCAGACGGTGCTGGGGCGCCTGTCCTACACCGGGTTCACTCGGTTCAAGTGGCTCGATTTCGAGCCGCAGTGTCCGGTGTCGCCGAGGCATTCGGTGCAAAGCTGGAGCGAGCCGGGGAAGTGCCCCAAGTGCGGCGTTTTCCTCGAAAAAAGCGCCGTGCCGTACCGGGTCTGGGACTAAGTGGTCATGAACATAAATCCGGTGACGTATTCGGCGGCTCTTTTTCGCGCAGGCGGCGTTGCTCGCACCTTACAGATCACTGCGGATATGCTCGGTGCTCGCGCCTTGCCTGCACGAAAAATCCCTCGCCGCCTGCGTCACCGTATTTATGCTCATCACCACTAAGGAGCGTGAGAGCGCGGCATTATTCAGGCAGGGGTTTGTCCTTTGTTTCGGGGGCGAAGGGCAGGAGGAGCAGACCGAGGACGTAAATCAGGGCGGTGGCGCTGGCGGCGCGGCCGAAGCCGCCCAGCTTGGCCACCAGGGAGCCGGTAAGGAACGGCCCGGCTGAAGCGAGCAGGCGCCCGACATTGAAGCAAAAGCCGGCGCCGGTCGCGCGGATGGCCGTGGGATAAAGCTCAGGCAGGTAGATGGGGAAGCCGCTGAAGATGCCGTTGTTGAAGAACCCCAGCAGGGGCAGGAGCAGGAGCACATGGCCGTAGGAGCGGGGCGTCAGAAATGTGACGGGCAGCATCAGGAGGCTGCCGGCGCACATGAGGGCAAAGATGGGGCGGCGGCCGAAACGGTCGGCCAGGGGGCCGAAAGCGAGATAGCCGGCCAGGGCGCCGGCATTGAGCATCATGGCGGCCCAACTGACACGGGACGTGAGCGCCCCGGGGTTCAGTCCTTTGAGGGCCGGGAGCGAGCGGACCAGTTCAGGCGTCCAATTGGTGGCGCCCCACAGGCCGAACACAGCGACGAAGGCCAACCCGGACCCGACCAGGGTGGCGCGGAGGCGTCCGGGCTTGAAGAGTTCGGGAAGTTTTGGGCGGCGGGGACCGTGCGTTTGGCATTCCTGCCGATGGGCCCTGACCCAGCGTTCCGGCTCTTTGACCCAGCAGCGCACCAACAAGGCGACGAGGGCGGGGACAACGCCGACGACGAAAACCCAGCGCCAGTTTTGATTGCGCAGCAGGAGCATGATGACGGCGGCCAGGAAAAAGCCGGCAGCCCAGGCGGACTGGAGAATGCCGGCGGCTTTGGCCCGTTTTTCCTCGGGCCAGACCTCGGCGACCAGGGAGGCGCCGGCGGCCCATTCGCCGCCGATGCCCAGGGCGGTGAGGAAACGATAAAGGGCCAGTTGCCACCAGGTGGCCGAAAGGGCGGCCATGCCGGTGAACAGCGCGTAGAGGAGGATAGTAACGATGAGGACGCGGGTGCGGCCGAAGCGGTCGGCCAGGACGCCAAAGAGGATTCCGCCAACGGCCCACCCAATGAGGAAGATGGAGAAGATGATGCCGCCGTGCCGGAGAACGGTTTCCTGTGAGACAGGGTTGCCAGCCTGGGCGGACAACAGGTCGAAGACGGCCGGACGCAGAACCAGCGTGTAGATGGCGGCATCCATGGAATCGAAGACCCAGCCGAGCCAGGCCACAAGCAGGACCAGCCACTGGTATCGCGTGACGCCCTGGCGCCAGGAGGCAGGTCGCTCAAGGGCGGGCTGCATGATCGGCCCTATTCCGGCTCGGCGCTTCCCTCGAGAACCAACCCCTTGGTGCAAGGGAACTTCTCGTACCACAGGGCAAGCACGTCGCGCAAAAGCCTGGCGTAGCGGAAATGGGCGCCCAGCCCGGTCCTCAATTCGGCCTCGTAAATGAACTTGTCGGCGGTGGTGGTGTGCTCGAAGGGGTACTCAGTTCCCAATACCGACCAATAGATGCAGGCCGGCTCGGCCTGGCCCAGCAAGGCGCCCGCCATGGCCGAGGCCTCCCTGCCGGTCCGGGCCTCTTCCAGGAGCATTGCCCGCCTGCGTCCTGAGCCCTCGGCGGAGGCTGGGAGCTGGTCCAGGGCAAAATAAAATCCCTGCGGCGCCAGGGGACAGTATTTGGTTCCCGTGCGATGCCGGTTCAGGTCTCTAATCTCGGCAAATCCGATGGCGGACCAGCCGAACCGGACGCTCATCCGCTGCAAGCTGCTGCCGATGGGCGCATAGCGGTCCGGATGGCAGGCCAGGTCGCGGGCGATGTCTTCCGGGGAAATTCCTTGGGGCGGCATGACGGACAGGAAAGGGATTGCGGCGGCCTGAGGATCGGAGAGCAGGGGGTCATTCCAGGACGGGCCTTGGCGGCGGGCCAGGCCGGCCAGTTCCTCGAATTCACAGGCCAGGGCGCGGCGCACAGGCTCCAGGGGCCGGGCGTGCTTGACGAGCCGCGGAGCACAAATCTCGAGCTCGTTGCGGATGAATTCGCCCAGGCGCCGGGCCTCCGGCCGGCTGTGGGCCAGCAAGTGCTGGCAGAGGCCCACCCACCCCCGCGCGGACATGACCATCATCAGGTTGGTGGCGGCGGCGACGGGGAGGAAGTAGCGGGCGCGGTCAAAGGCATAATTGCGTTTCATGCGCGCCACCTTTTTTCGCGCCGAGTCGGAGGGGTCATCCAACAGCGACGCCGGAATGCCCATGAGAGCCGGGTTCTGGCCGGCCAGCTCCTCCCAGAGGCTCAGTGAGGATTGATAGGCTGCAAAGCACCGGGCCATGAGTTCCCGCCAAGCCTGCAGACGGCTCGACGGAATCCCCAGCTCCTGCGGGGGAACGAGTCCCTCGGGAGACACCTTCAGATAGCGGGTGGAGGATTCCTGGCCTCCCGCCGTGGGGCTGAGGGTCCAGAGATAATACGCCAGCCAGATCGAGACGCCGTCAATGAACATGGCGACCGGGACCATATCGGCGATGGACTGGTGGCCGTAGTCCACCATGCGGAAGATCGAGTCAACGGATTTCTCGAGGTGGGCCGGGTCGATTCTCGAGAGAATGGACTGGAGTCCGCCGCTATCCCTTGAATAGCGCGCCCCGCAAGCGGCGAGCAGTTCGGGTGTCAGGGCGGGCCGCCCGGCCTTGGCGGAGGCCTCGCTGGGGCAGATCGCGACTTGTGTGACTTTCATGCAACAAAGCGTCAGGCCCCGCGGGGGGCGCGGTCGGGAGAAGCGGGGCCGACGGAGAGGGAACGGGCCTCGGGCCTTTCGTCCGCCTTGCCTGTGGGCGGAGGCGGGCTGGCGGGGATGGCCGGGTTGGGGACCTCCGGCTGGGGGGACCGGGTCTGGGGGACTTTGCTCAACTTCCGGTCTCTGGCAAGCTGGTCCAGCAAAACCACCATGAGGCTTTGCAGGTCCCGCTGTTCGCGGCGAAGGAACCACGCAAAGAGCGGGAGGCTAAGCAGGAGCAGCCAGAGCCAGGGGTGTCTGGAGGCCACCAATCTCAAGAGGACCAATTCGAGGCCGCAGAGGAGCCAGAAACTGAGCTTGGCCTTGAGCGACCAGCGTGGGCGCAGGCGGCAGCGGACAACTTGTTTGCCGTCGGGATGCTCTTCGGTGACGGTGGTGAGCTGCAATTTGCTCCAGCGGTTGTCGTAGATCTCGGCATCATAATCGCTCCAGCCGATGTCGGTGCGGTTGGGCCAGCCTTGGCGGTCGAGGCGCCCGAGAAGGTCGGCCACGAAAGCCAAGCGGTCGATAGGCTCTTGAGCCCAGTATTGGACCTGGTCGAGGGTCTGCCTGCTGTCGCGCAGGGTGACGGACTGAAGGGTTTTGCGGGCGGTTAGCGGCAGGGGCCGCAAGGTCAGCCGGTACTGGTAACGAGCCCAGCCCCGAACGATAGGCTGGAGGAAGAAGAGCATGGCTGTCAGCGGACGGGACCACCGCCGGATTTTGTTCTTCGGCAGGGCGGCCTGGGCTGCGGCCGCCGCGCAGACGGCCACCGAGAGGAGCAGGCTGGCAATCGCCAAGGGGAGCAGGTAAATGAAGATGGCCGAGAGCACCCAAAGCGGCAAGGTGACGAAGGCGTGGTACTCGAGCGTGGTGCAGAGCATGGGAGTGACGGCGGGTTTGGAGGCGTAGAGGAATTGGAAGCCGGCGCTGCCGAACAGACCGCGATAGATGATCGGGGGCCGGAGCAAGACTCCGAACTTGGAGGTCGTGTAGATTCGGCCGCGCCAGATGCTGCCGCCAAAGGAATTGAAGTATTCGGGGTGTTTGCGCACCAGGAGGGCCTCGGCCCCGCCATAGCCGTGCTGTTGCTTGAGGTAATCCCCGATGGCAGGGCGCCGGTAATGCCACACGAACGCCGATGGGCTGAAGCCAATCTTGTAGTCCGCCTGCTGGAGCCGCCAGCAGAGGTCCACGTCATCCCCTGCCCTGCGGAAGACAGGATCGAACCCGCCAATGTCGCTCAGGGCCCGTTTATAGAAGGCCATGTTGCAGCCGGGGATATGTTCGGCCTGCCGGTCTGTGAGCATGACGTGGGCCGGTCCCCCGGGCGAGGCCATGACCGCCGCCGCCACCGGCGAATCTTCCGGCGGAAGCAGGTTCGGTCCGCCAATGCCGGCGAACTCGCTCTGGAGGAGGTCCCCGACCAGGTAATAGAGCCAGTCCTGGTCGGCGCGGCAGTCCGAATCTGTGAAGGCCACGATTTCTCCGGCAGCCGCGGCGATGCCGGTATTGCGCGCGACCGACAGCCCGAGGTTTCTCTGGTGGCGGAAGCAGCGGACGTTGGGATAGAGCCCGGCGATCTGCGGGGTGCCATCGGTCGAGCCGTCGTCCACCAGGATGACTTCGTAATCGGGATAGTTGAGCCGGCAGAGCGAATCCAGGCAGGCCCTGAGGGTCCGCTCGCCATTGTAACTGGCGACGACGACCGAGACCTTCGGGTAACGGGGCAGGGGAAAATGGGGCGCGGCGGCGAACATCTTCTGCGCGCTCCGAAACGATTCCTTGGGCTGGCGCTCGAGCGTGGTCAACCCCATGGCCCAGTCCTTGACCGCCAGCCCTTGGTGCCACCAATCGTCGGTAAAACCGAACACGATTGCCCCCGCCAAGCCGCCCCGAAACACCTCTTCGATCTGCCATTCCAGGAAGGCGCATTTGTTGGCCTCGCCCTCGCGCAGGGAATCCATGCCGAACTCCCCGAGCAGCAGCGGCTTGGGGCCGGCCAGCATCTGCAATCGGGCCAGGTAATTGCGAAATGGCTGGCGGTGGTGGAGATAGACGTTGAAACAGAGGAAGTCGACGCTCTGGGGCTGCAGGAACTCCGTGGGAGGATAGTTGGTGAAGGCGCATAGGCACTGGGCATCCACCCCTTTGGCTTCCTGGATCAGGAGATCGATGAAATCGGCCACCGCGCGGGCGCCGCTCCATCGGACAATGTCGGGCGGAATTTCATTGGCGACGCTCAAGGCGAACACGGCGGGATGCCGGGCGCAGGCCAACGCGGCGCGGCGCACAGCCTCCAGGGCCTCGGCGCGGCGTTGGCGGGAGTCCAGGAAACAGAAACGCTGGTTCCACGGAACGCCAATGAGAACCTTGAGCTGGTGTTCCTCGGCCAGGTCCAGAAACCAGCCGGGAGGCGCCTGATAGACGCGGATGAGGTTTGCGCCCAGGTCGCGCAACTGGGCAAAGTCGCGGCCCGTCTGTTCCGGGGAAGCGAATCCCGACGACTGGCAGTTCGCAGCGGGAGCCAATGGGCCGTAGGCCGCGCCCTTGACGCAAAATCGCTTCTCGCCAAGCCGAAAGAACTTGCCGTCCACGCTCATGCGCGGCCTCGTAAAGGGCGCCACTGCCATGGCTTTTAGACGGGAATGCAGCCGTTTTTAGTCATCACCGCCCTCCGGGATAGCAAAGCCGGCGATGCGGTGCAAGCGGTCTCGCAAGCCGGATGCGGACGCGTCCCCTGACGGTAGGAGAGGAGCCTAAGGAGTCTGATCAGCGGTTTCCGGAGCGGAGGAGGTTTCCGCTGTGCCAAAAAAACCAATGAGGCTCGGTTTGGCGTGCTCCGGTTGAGTCAAGCCGATGAACACAGAGGGAGCGGCAACGCAATAGGCAACCCAGTTCACGATTTTACCGCCCGTCTTCTGCGTTGACGATCAAACCCGGCGGTGGTAGGGTGCCATGACGATGAATTGTTTTACAGAATCCGATGTTCAGGAACTTGGGAGGACTGTTCTCGCCGATTTTGATCGTCGGTTGCTGACCCTCCCCGGGGATTTATGCGCCCCTTTTCATGAAGAGGCACGACAACTCGAAGCAGAGTTGCTAATGATTTACAGAGCAACGGTAATGTGTGTGCGCCGCGAGGATGATATGAATCGGGTCGCGGCCCGATGGGGCGACATGGTTGAACTTTGTGGCGGATCCCTTTCGCGTCTTGAGCAACTAGCTCAAAAACACCCCGATTGCGGGGCAGGTCTTTATTATGACCGTGTTCTTGACCTCAGAGGCAAATGCAAACGGCTTCAGGAGATGCACCTTTAGAGGACGTCCCTCCGCAAGAGCGAATCGCCAATCTCGCCAAGCTTTACGACAGATTTGCCCACGCGCTTGACCCGTTCTCCCCGGAGTGCGACGAAGCCGAAAGGGCATTTTTGACCGAGATTGCCTCCTGGTACGACGGTTCGTTTTCCCATCCCAGAATGCCGTTTCACGAGTTTAGAAAGGCTGTGATTGTGAGGTGTCGAAGACATCTCATGGCTACCTCGAAGCCGCCTGGTGTTTAGAGCCAACCGCCAGATTCGGACACGACCCCGGCGCAAGTAAGTTTGCCAGCTTCGCGGAGCAACCAAGGAGCAGTCTCGACGGTGCAGAGGCAGCCCTGCTGACGGCGTGGGCATCGTTGAGCCGCTGCAATGGCGTTCAGCTCCACACGCCGGCGATGCGCGCGCCGCAGTAGCGGCACTTGCCGGAGGCCAGGTCGAGGGCAGTGACCGCGAAGATGTCGCGCTGGACGACCGGTTTTTTGCACCCGGGACAGAACGTGGTTTCGGCGTCGGCGAGGCCCGGGACGTTGCCGATATAGACGTAGTGGAGGCCCTCGGCGCGGGCGGCATCGCGCGCCTGAAGGAGGGTTTCCACGGGGGTGGGGGCCAGGTTGGCAAGTTTGTGCTCGGGGTGAAAGCGCGAGAAGTGGAGCACCTGGTCGGGACCCAGTTCTTTGGCGAGCCAGCCGCACATGCGGCGGATAGTGGGGAGGTCGTCGGTATAGGTCGGCACCACGAGGTTGATGATCTCGAACCAGACGCCCAGTTCCTTGAGGGTCTTGAGCAGGTTGAGGATGGGCTGGAGCTTGCCGGAGTTGAGCTTCTGATAAATCGCCTGGTCGAACCCCTTGAGGTCGACGTGGGCTGCGTCAACGAGCTGGTAGAGGTCGCGGGCGGGGCGGTCTTCAATCGAGCCGCAACTGACGACGATGTTTTTGAGTTTGCGTTGCCGGGCGAGCTTGCAGGTGTCGACGGTGTATTCGTAAAATGAGGTTGGCTCGGAGTAGGTGTAGGCGAGCGACGGGCAGCCGAGGGCCTCGGCCACGGCGATGGCATCGTCGGGGAAAAGGCTCGAGCGGGCTACGTCGTTGAGCGTCAGGCTCCGAGGCAGCGGCGGGCGCAGGCGCAACTCCGGGCCGTACGGGTCCTTGGTTTCCTCGGGTTTCTTTTGAGAGATTTCCCAGTTCTGGCAGTTGAGGCAGCGGAAGATGCAGCCGGAGGTGGCCAGGGAGAAGGTGCGGGTGCCGGGCAGGAAATGGAAGAGGGGTTTCTTCTCGACCGGGTCGACGTGGAAGGTGCAGGGATTGCCATAGACCAGGGTGTAGAGGACGCCGTCGTAGTTGACCTTGTTCCGGCAATGGCTGCGGTCGCCGGGAGAGAGCAGACAATTGTTGGGGCAGACCTTGCACTGGACATTGCGGCCGAGCTTGAAGTAATGCGAGGCCTCCTTGACCCAGCCGCGCTTGCGCCAAAGCTGCCAGACCTCGCCCTGGGGAGCGTCTCCTTTGAAAATGTCCGCAGGGGCTTCGGAGGCGCGCCAGTTGGAAAAGAAATCGAACAGGGAAGCCCCCGCCGCCAGGCCGGTGGCGCCGGCGGCGCCCAGGGCGATGGCAGCGCGACGGGAGAGCCGGCCTCGAGGACGCACCTCTCCGGCGGCGCGTTCGCGCCCGGTTGCGTGCGGCGGCGGCGCGCCCGATGCTTGTCTGGCGGCAGGCTTGCCGCCTTGTGGGCCCGGGGTTTTCATGGTTCCGGACGATGTTTGATCCAGCCCCATCGCTGTAGGGCAAGATACGCCGCCGGCGCGCTGTGCGCCAGCAAAAGGATCATCAGCGGCAAATGCAGCATCCGGTGAAAGGTCAGCGCCGACTTCTCGTCGAGCAGCCGGCTCAAGCCGTATCGGCCATCCATGATGTAGCCGGTGAAGAGGAACAGAAACGCCACTGGCAGCAGCGGCCAGCCGCTCCACCGAACCGTTTTGAGGCAGACGACGTTTAACCGGCTCATCATGAAGTCCATTCTACGGCGTCCATGCGTGATTCTCACGCTATGTTTTTAGCTGCTTTGCGGCTTTGGCGAACTCCGCGGCGGCGGCATCCAGGGCCGCCAGGAATGTCTCGGTGCTGCTCCCCGCCGCGGCACGGGCCGCCGGGATGAGGGTGGAACACTCGTTGGCGTCCATGAAGCTTGCCGCGGCCAGCAGGCCGGGCTGGTCTTCCGGCGGAATGACGAGGAAACCGTGTTTATCCGCGTGGCTCAGCCTTTTCGTGCCGTTGTTCACATCCTCGCCCGGTTTCAGCGCATGAGAATTTCGATCTCATGCGGGCCTGTCAGCGCCGCGTCGAAAAACGGCTGATTTTGGGGCCTGCCGTCCACTTTGAGGCCGCCGGCGATTCCGTGGCCCTTAACGACGATGCGCAACTGAGAGTTGCGGTACTTCACGTTGTCGAGGGTCAACTGCTCGAATCTCTCGGGCACGACCGGCGCAAAGCGGATGCCGTTTTTCTGGAAGTCCATGCCGAACAACCCGTGGTAGATTATCGAGAGGAAGCCCGAGGCGCTCCACAACTGGCGTGGAGAACCATCGGGGGCGCCGTCTTCGGGGCGGTAGAGTTCCATGAAGGTGTCATTTTTCTCGGAGAGTTTGACCAGGGCGTCCAGCTCGCGGCTGAAGACAGGCAGGTCGCGGCTCTTCGAAGCCGCCCAGGCCCAATAGCCCTGAACAAAGGGCCAGATCATCCCGTTGTGGTAATAATGCGCAAAGTCCCTCTTGTAGTCCCGCCATTCCTCGAACTGGGGCCATAGGCAGGGCAAACCCCAGGCAGTCGTGGGCGTGGAGCGGAGGATTTGGCGGGCCCGGTCCGCGTCGGCTACGCCGGTCAGGATGGCGAAGGCCTCGCCCAATCCCTCCATCCGGGGATTGAGCGCGCCGGTCTCATCCAGGAAATAGGCGTAATAGCCCTTGTCCGGCAGCCAGAAGCGCGCGTTGATGGCGGCTTCGAGCTTCTCGGCCTTTTCTTGCCAGGCGCCGGCATCCTCGCTCAGAGCTTCCCAGGCTTGCAATTCGGAGGTCTTCATTGCGCGGTTCGTGCGGTTCCTGCGGATATCCTGGCCGAGGGCGTTGGCGGCTTGGGCGGCGACGGTGTAGCCGCGGTAGTAGAGCAGGCAGGTGCTCAGCGCGTAGGTTTTGGCGAGCATCTCGCCCTTCATGGCATATTTCTTCGGGTAGCCGCTGTTGGATTCCATGAAGCTGGCGCAGCCGCTGAACAGGCCGAGCTGCGGGTTAAAGGCATCCCGCTCCGCCCGTTTCAGGCTGCGGACGGTGCGCTCGTAAATTGGCCGCAACAGCTCACGATCGCCCGTGACCAGGTACAAAGACCACGCCCCCGATGCCCCGACGATGGCGTCGGTCAAATTGGGCCAGCCGGCGAAATGCCCGCACCTGTCCTGGAACCAGCATTCGCCGAGGCCCTCGACCGACTGGGTCAATCCCAGGAGCGTGGTCTTGGAAACATCCGGATACAGCAGCGCGCAGGCCAGCTCGACCGAATAGGAGGTGTCGCGGGTCCACACCTGGGACCAATTCTGTCCGGCCAGGAACTTGCCATCCTTGACATCGGCGGCGATGACGCGGCGGGCCTTCCGATAGGCCGCGTCATAAGCCTCGACGCCCGAGGCGAAGTCAAACGCCCTCTTGGCATCAGCCTCGCCCTGGCCGGCCTGCGCACGGGGGGCGTTTCCCGTGATGAGCAGCGCCAGGCCGAATGCCAGGAGCTGCACTGTTGCATAATTCTTCATGTGGGTCTCCTTCCGTTGATTGCGGATGGTTAGTGTCAGTCCATTTGAAGGGAGCTATGGTTTTTCCTGCTCCAGCGTGAGGCGCGCGACGAGCGAACGCTTGAATTCCGGGAGGGGCAATCGGTCCCCCTCCAGCGCTGCCGTCGTCCAGCGGTTTTCCCAGGGGTCATACAAGCGCGCCGAGGCCTTGCCGAGTTTCAATGGTCCGAGATCAAGAACAAGGCCTTGCACAGGGGCCGGCGCTTGGCCTTCGGCCAGCTCGCGTTGCCAGGTGTTCTGCGCCTCGCGGCACCAGAGGAGCACTGTGCGCCGGCCTTTCAGCACATAGACGCGCAAACGCGAATGAGGCAACAGATCGGGCTGGAAATGCTCCGCCGGAGGGTCGAGGTCTTTGACGGCCTGGGCGAACCGGCCGAAATGCCACCAGAGGTTTTGTCTGGCCACGTAAGAATCCCAGTGCCAGATGTGCCCGGGGCCGGCGGCGCCGGCAAAGAACGGGGCAAAGAGCACGTCGTGCAGCAGGACGCCATTGGTGTCCTGGTTGTAGAGCTTGAAGGGACCGCTGTGGCTGGGCTCGACGGCGCCGCTTTCGGCCAGGAGCACCGGGCGTCCGGGCCGCTGCGAGAGCAGTTCGCGCACGGCATCGGCGGCGAGCAAGTCCATGGGGCCGCGGCAGACTTCGAGCTTGGCGCCGAGGTCGAGGTAGCGATGGACCTGGGCAACGTCGTTGCCGGGCATCGCAGCCAGGCGCCGGTACGGCGCGCGGGCATATTCACCGTCGTAGCTGCCCAGGCTCTGCATCGCGAGGTTGCGGGGGAAAAGCCGGTGCAGCTCCGGCAGCATGATTTCGGTCCAGCCCAGATAATCGCCGCCCTGAACGGCATTAATCTCGTTCCACAGTTCCCACCCGAATACGGTCGGGTTGTCCCCAAACCGCCGGGCGAACCAAGCCAGCTTCTTTTTGAACTGCTCGCGGCTGGCCGTGCCGTTGAAGAAATCGCCGATATCAGCCGCCGTGCCGCCGTTGGCGATCAGGTGCAGCGGTTTGGCGGCCCAGGCTTGGCGGCCGTCACCCAAGTGGCGGAAGTGTTCCAGGCACAGCTTGACACGGATGCCGTGCCGGGCGGCGATGGCCAGCATTGCCTCGATGCGTTTGGCCTTGGCTTCGTCGTAAACACCGCAGCGCGCATGCTCGACATCGAAGAAGGGGTTGCTGAGCCAGACGCGGATGTAGTTGCCTCCGTTGGCCTGGAGTTGGTCCATCCAGGCCTCGAGGCCCGGAAGCCCTTGGTTGTCGGGCGGAGCGATCAGGTTCAAGCCAATCGGGATGTAGGGCGTGCCGTCGGAAAGCTCGAGATACCGGGGGTCTCGAGGGCTGACCCGGACAAAATCGGCGGAGGCAGTCGAGGCTTGTGGCGATGGTTCGGCGGGGTAAGCAGGAGTGGAGCCTGGAGCCAACGCAGACAACACAACCAAACCGGCGCGCACCGCGGCTTTCAGGAAACTCATGATTAAACGACCTCGTAGGGCTTGGCGGTTTCCCATTTCCCTTTGGTAAAATCAGGGAAGGGGACGGGGGCGCTGCCGCCGGCAACGGACTTTTCCGACAGGGGAGAGATGGCGCTGCTGGTGACGGAGTCGTAAACGTCCCAATCCGGCATCTTGCCGCCGCGTAGCGCGGCCACCAGCCGTTCCCAGGTCACCGGAGTGACGGCGCTGCCGCCGCCGTGTCCGCGCAGGGCGGTTTTCCGCGCTTTGGGCGTGTAGGTTTTCAAGAAGGGATGCTGAAACTCCTTGAAATAAGGTTCGGCTGACTCCCAGAGGTCCTCCTCCGGGGACCTGCCCTCGATGTAGAGCATTGCGCCCCTGCCTCCGCCGGGGCCTCGAGTCGCGGCCGCCGCTTGACCGGGCGGCGTCTGCGGGTTCCTTTGCGCAGGCAGGCTGACGCCGGTTTGGTAAACCCCTTTTACGCACTGGAGGCGGAAGAACTCGCGCGGGTGAGGAGTGCTGGTGTCGAAATTGAGGGTGCAAACTTTCCCGCCGGCCGTGTGCAACAGGGTCACATTGACGTCGCCCTGGGCGAACTTGGCGTTGGCGTAGGGACCGTTTTCTCCGTATTTGAGGCGGGCGTACTTGGCCAACGAAAGGGACTTCGTGCTCATGGAAACCAGGGAGTCAAACCTGTCCCCGTGGTTGATGTCCAGCAGGCGGAGGATGCGCGCCATCGGGTGGTCCGGATACAAGTTCCCGTTGCGAGTGAGCGAATGGTTGAGCCGCCACGGTTCCTGGAGCGGATTGTATTGGACCATCCTCAGGTCGTGCACATAGCCGCCTTCGGCGTGAAGGACATCGCCCAGGATTCCCTTGCGCACCATGTTCATGAGCGTGAGGTCGCCAAACCCCTCGAGGCCCAGCGTCGCCCATTTGCCCGTCTTCTCGTGGGTCTCGACCAGTTCCCAGGCCTCGTCCAGCGTGACGAGGATCGGGACTTCGCTGACTGCGTTCTTGCCGTTTTTCATGGCGGCCACGCACACCGGCGCATGGTACTCCCAAGGCGTGCAGCATACGACGCAGTCCAGGGTTTCCTGCTCGCACAGTTGCTTGAATGCCGTCCGGCTCTCGCCATAGAGGTGCGGCGCCGGCTGGCCGGCCTCCTGCACCCATCGCTTTGCCTTGTAGAGCGCCTGGTCGTCAATATCGCACAGGGCGGCTACCTCGACGCCGTCCATTCCCAGCGCGCAATCCAGATGGTAGGAGCCGCGGCCTCCGATGCCGACAAAGCCCAGCTTGATCGAGGAAGAGGCGGCCTGCTCCGCAAAAACCGCTCCCGCCATCGCCACTCCCGCCACGGAAGCGGACGACCTCTTCAAGAACTCTCTGCGATCCATTTCTTTATACATAGGGATTGATTATGGCCGGAGGATGCCAGAGGGGGACGAGGGCGTCCAGCCCGGATTTCCGCGGAGACGCGGAGCGGGTGAGAGAGAGAATGCTTCAAGGGCGAGCGAGAGAAGGAGGATGAGATGGAGGTTCGAGGGGTTCCAACTGCCGCGCGCGCCAGGCGTAAAAGAGGGCCGGATAGACCATCAGTTCCATGAGGGTCGAGGTCACCACGCCGCCGACCATGGGCGTGGCGATGCGTTTCATCACGTCAGCCCCGGCGCCGTGGCTCCAGAGAATCGGCGCCAGGCCGCCAATGATGACGCAAGCGGTCATGGCTTTGGGACGGACGCGTTTGACTGCGCCGTGGTAAATGGCGTCGCGCAGGCCGGCCACGTTGCGCAGGAGACCTCGGCTTTTCCAATCGTCGTAAGCCAGGTCGAGGTAAAGAAGCATGACCACGCCGGTTTCAGCGTCCAGGCCGGCCAGGGCAATGATGCCGACCCACACGGCCACGCTTAAGTTGTAATGGAGCAGCGCCAGCACGCCGATGGCGCCAACCAGGGAGAAGGGCACCGCCAGCATGACAATGGCGGTTTTGACGGCCGAGCGAGTGTTCAGATACAGGATCAGGATGATGAGCACAAGGGTCAGCGGAACGACAATCGCCAGGCGCTGCTGGGCCCGTATCATGTATTCGTACTGGCCGCTCCAGAAGATGTTGTAGCCGCCGGGCAATCTGATCGTGCCGTGGGCGACGGCTTCGTTGACGGCGCGCATGGCCATTTGCACGTAAGCGCCGAGGTCCATTCCTTTGACATCAACGTAAATCCAGGCATTGGGCACGGCGGCCTCGCTCTTGACGCCCATCGGGCCAAGAAGCGTCTCAATCTTTGCCAGTTGGCCCAGGGGAACCTGGGCGCCGGCGGGCGTGGGCACGACGATCTCGCGCAAGGCCCCGAGGTTCTCCCGGAAATCCCGGCTGTAGCGAAGGTTGATGCCGTAACGCTCCAATCCCTCGACGGTGGCCCCCAGGGGCTTGCCGCCCAGGGCCACCTCGAGGACGTCCTGCACATCGGCGATTCTCAGGCCGTAACGGGCGATGGCTTTGCGGTCGAGGGTGAACTGGATGTAATTGCCGCCCATCGTGCGCTCGGCAAAGGCGCTGAGTGTGCCAGGCACGCCCTTGACGACGGCCTCGATTTCGGAGGCGATTCGCTCGAGTTGGGCCAGGTCCGGGCCTGCGACCTTGATGCCGACGGGCGTTTTGATGCCGGTAGCCAGCATGTCAATGCGAGTCTTGATGGGCATGGTCCAGGCATTGTTCAGGCCGGGGATTTGAACCGCGGCGTTCATCGCATCCACCAGTTCGTCCGAGGTCCGCCGCCGGTGAGCAATGACCTTGCCCGCACCGTCCTTGATGTCCACAGCCGGCCATTGCTGCTCGGGTTTGAGCGTGATGGTCGTTTCGATCATGTCCAGCGGGGCGGGGTCGGTGGCGGTTTCAGCGCGGCCGACCTTGCCGAACACACGGCGGACCTCGGGGAACCGGCGAATGAGCTTGTCGGTCGTCTGGAGGATTTCGCGGGCCTTGGTGGGAGAGATGCCCGGGAAGGTGGTGGGCATGTAGAGCAGGTCGCCTTCGTAGAGCGGGGGCATGAACTCCGAGCCAAGGTTCTGGTAGGGGAAGATTTTCCCTGCCTTGAAGGCCCATTGCTTGGCCTTGCCGTCGGGGAGCAACCGCGCCACCAGGCTGTTCCAGGGCAAGAACACCCACACGACGAGGGCCGCGGCGGCAAAAACCACGGGGCGGCGCCACTGGATGACGAAATCTATGGCGGGATGGTAGAGCCAGATGAGCAAACGGTTGATCGGGTTCCTTTCTTGCGGCGGAATCTTGCCGCGAATGAACAGGCCCATGAGGACCGGGGCCAGCGTGACGGACAGGAAGGCCGCCGCGGCCATGGAGTAGGTCTTGGTAAAGGCCAGGGGCCGGAACAGGCGTCCCTCCTGGGCCTGGAGCGTGAAGACCGGGAGGAACGAAACGGCAATGACGAGCAAGGAGTAGAACAGCGTCGGACCGACCTCGACGGAGGCGTCGCGGATGATGTCCCGGCGAGGCTTGTTGGCCTGATCGTGCTCGAGGTGTTGGTGAGCATTTTCGATCATGATGATGACCGCGTCAACCATTGCGCCGATGGCGATGGCGATGCCGCCCAGGGACATGATGTTGGAACTGATCCCCTGGGCGAACATGACGAAGAACGCCATGAGCAGGGCAATCGGGAGGATGACGATAGCAACCAAGGCGCTGCGCAGGCGCATGAGAAAGGCCAGGCACACGAGCGCCACGACGATGCTTTCCTCCAGGAGCTTCTGTTGGAGGGTCTGGACGGCGCGCTCGATGAGGGCGCTGCGGTCATAGACCACCGTGCGACCGACATCGGCAGGCAGGCCTTTCATGGCCAGGTCGAGTTTCCTTTTCACATCCAGGATGACCTGGCGGGCATTGGCGCCGTAACGCACGACGACCACGCCGCCCACGGTTTCACCCTCCCCATCCAACTCCGCGATGCCGCGGCGCATGTCGGGACCGAATTCCACGTTGGCCACCTGGCGGAGGAGGATGGGCACTCCCTTGTCACCCACGCCCAGGGCGACGTCGCGCAGGTCCTCGAGGCCCTCGACATAGCCGCGCACCCGCAGCATGAACTCTTTTTCCGACAATTCGATGGAACGCCCGCCCGCCTCGCCGTTGCTGCGCTGCACGGCCTGGGCGACTTCGGAAATCGAGAGGTTGTAGGCGCGCAGCCTGGCGGGGTCCACCGTCACCTGGTATTGCCTTACGAACCCCCCAAGGGAGGCGACCTCGGCGACGCCTTCCACCGAGGCCAACTGGTAACGCAGATACCAGTCCTGCATGGAACGGAGTTCGGCCAGGCCGCGGTTGGTGGAGTTGATCGAGTACATGAACGCCCAGCCGACGCCGGTCGCATCCGGACCGAGGCTCGGGGACACGCCCGCGGGCAAGCGGCCGCTCAGCCCGCTCAAGTATTCCAGCACGCGGCTGCGCGCCCAGTACGGGTCGGTGCCGTCCTCGAAAATGACATAGACAAATGAGAACCCGTAAAACGAATATCCGCGCACCACTTTCGCCTTGGGCGCCGAGAGCATTTTGGTCGTAATCGGATAGGTGATCTGGTCCTGGACGATTTGGGGCGCCTGCCCTGGCCACTCGGTATAGACAATGACCTGCACATCCGAGAGGTCAGGGACGGCGTCCAGCGGGATGTTTTTTAGCGCGTAACCGCCGCCCAGCGCCAGGGCAAGCGCGCCCAGCAGGACGATGAATCTGTTCCGGAGCGAGAAATCGATGATGCCCGCAAGCATGGGTCGTGGAGCGTTAGGAGCGTGGAGCGTCGGGAACAGGCGGCGCTTCCATTACCGGGATGAGCGTCATGCCGCACTTGGGGCACTTGCCCGGTTTGTCCTGGTGAACGTCGCTGTGTTCGGGCATGGGGCAGGTGTAGTAGAGCAGCTTGCCGCCGGGCTGGAGCTTGCGCAGGGTCGCGGCGTCCACCGGGACCAACGTCATGCCGCAGACGGGGCACCTGCCGGGGTGATCGTATTCGATGGAAACGTGTTCCGGCATGGGACAGATGTATTTCACGGCCGCCGGTTGAGGCGGCTGAGCGGCGGCAGGCATGGTCTGGCGGCTCATCCCGGGCATTGCCCCGTGGTCCGTCGGCATCGCGTTGGCGCTCTGGGCGGCGCCTGGCGCGGTTTCGGTGGTCTTCTTGGGCTCGAGCATTTTCTGGATGGCTTCGCGGAGGTGGCTTTCGGAATCGAGCATGAACTGGCCGGAGGTGACGATGCGCTCGCCTTCCTTCACTCCGCTGAGGACCTGGTAGGTATCGTCCTCGGCCTGCGGACCGAGGGTGACTGTGCGCGGGTCGAATTTGCCGCCAGCCAGAGCGGCAAAGACGGTCGTCTTTTCGCCGCTGCGCAGGATGGCCATGTCGGGTATCAGGAGCGCCGAAGGTTCCAACTCCGAGACGACCTGGACCGTGGCGAACATGCCTGGCTTGAGGAAATAGCCAGGGTTGTGGAACTCCATTCGCACGCGCGCCGTGCGCGTCTTCTCATCCACGTTCGGATAGATGTAGGTAACTCGTCCCCGGAACTCGCGGTCGGGCAAATAGGAGAGCGTCACCGTCGCCTCCTGGCCCAGCTTGATAAAGGCCAGGTCTTGTTCGTAAATCTGCGCCTGGGCCCAGACCAGCCCCAGGTCGGCCAATCGGTAAGTCCTCATGCCCGCGTCCACCATCTGGCCTTCCACGACCGATTTTTCGACGACGAAGCCGTCCTGCGGGGCAACGATGCGCATCGTCTTGCGCGGTTGCCCGGTGCGCTCCAACTCGGCGATTTGTTCGTCGGAGATGTCGAAGAACTTCAATTTGGTAAGGGCGCTGGTTCTGAGGGCCGCCCCGCCAGGCGCATTGGTTCCCTGTTCAATGGCCACCAGGTATTCCCTCTGGGCGCTGTAGAGGTCGGGCGAATAGACCTCGAACAACGGCTCGCCGCGATGCACCCGCTGGCCCGTGGCATCGACGTAAAGCTTCTCGATCCAGCCCTTGAATTTGGTGGTCACCTCGGCCAGTGTCGTCTCGTTGTAATCGATGACCCCCACCGTCCGAATGGTTCGGCGCAGCGGCCCGCGCGTGACCGTCGCCGTGCGGATGCCCATGTTCTGGATGGTCACCGGGTCGAGAGCGATGGTTTGTGATTCGGCCGTCGCGCCGCTCTCGGCCGTTCCCGCTTGCTTGCGAATCGGCGTCAGCTTCATGCCGCAAATCGGGCAGTTGCCTGGCTTGTCCTGGACGACCTGCGGGTGCATGCCGCAGGTGTAAAGGGTTTTGCCGGCCTCAGTGCCGGTCGTTCCGGCGGGGCTGCTGTGGCCACAGCCGCTCAGGAAGGAGGCGCCGACGCCGGCAATTGCGAGGATCGGCACAAGGAGAAGAATGCGTTTCATATTTTTGCTTTGGATTCTCCTGAAGAAGTCAGTCCGTCTTTGGCGCCGGGGGTCACATCCCGCTTGGATTCATCTTCTTCGGTGCAGCAGACCGGCCGCCGGGATTCAAGCCCGCAGCTCGAGACCCCATCGGGGTGTTGACCGGCGACATTCCCGCGATGATCAGGGAAAGCTCGCTCAGCGCCACCTCGCGTTGAGTGCTCGCTTCGACGCGGTCCAACTCGAAGCTGAGCAGGGTGCGTTCGGTATCGGTCAGATTGAGGAAATCGATTTGGCCCGCCAGGTAACCCGAACGGGCAACCTCGAGGGACTGGCGCGCTTTCGGCAGGAGCTGATCACTGAGGAGGCGCAGGTTGCGGCTCGCCTCCCGGAACAGGAACGAGCGTTCCGCAAAATCCACCGCCAATGAGGTCCGCTCGGCCGAGAGCCGCGCCTGGGCGGACCGCTTGTTGGCCCGCGCCTCCGCAATTTGAGCCGCGGTCTTGTCGCGCCAAACAGGCAGCGACATGGTCCCCGGACTTCCAAACAGCCGGTAAAGCGTTGGGTCCGTCTTGGCGTCACCCATGAATCCCAGGCTGAAATCGGGCAGGCGCGCCTTTCGGGCCAAAAGGATTGAGGCCTCGGCGGCCCGGATCTCGGCGTCCATGGCCTTGAGGCGCTGATTCCGCGCCAGGGCGGTTTCGAGGAGTCTGTCCGAGGTCAGGTCCAGCGAGGTGGACTCAAAACGTTGCGGTATCGGCGGCGCCGGCTCTTCGGCTTTCATCCCCAGGGCAGCCTTGAACTGGGCCGCAAGCAAGCTGCGCGAATCTTCCAGGTTGGCGATTTCAGTGCGTAACCGGTCCTGCTCGATTTGGGCCCGCAGCACGTCTTGGAGCGTGACCTTGCCGACTTCGTTCTGGGCGCGGGCGAGCTTTTCCAGATCGCTCAACAGCCGCAGCGTATCGCGGTTGACCCGGATTTTTTCCTCCAGGAAATAGAGTTGATAGTAGGCGCGCTTCACATCGAAGGCGGTCTGGAGGACGGCGGATTGGAAGGTGAAGTATTTGGCCTGGCTTTCCGCCGAGGCGGCCTCCGCGCTCAGGCGAAGCTTGTCCGGCCAGGGGATGTTCCCCATGAGGCCGGGCATGATCGAGGTCACGATGTTTTGAATGTCCATTTGAAACGTGAACTGTGGGTCGGGGAACGAGCGCGCCTGCGTGATGCGCTCGACCGAGGCCAGCCAGTCGTAAAAGGCCGCCTCCACGCTCGGCTGGTTGAGCATGGCGTAACCAAGCAAGTTGCTGAGACCGGAGTCAGGCGTCAGCACGGGCAAGGCGGGTTTTTGGCCGTGGGGCCGATAGGCGGCCCCAACGGCTCCTGCTTGCTCGCGGGCTGCCGTCTCGCTTTTGGTGGGAAACCCTCTGCAACCTGCCATAAGCAAGCCCAGAGCAAGAACACCGGCCACACAGGGGCTGCGACTCAGTTTCATATTGTTTTTTGTTGATTCAACCGCACCCTTAATACGCCGCCTCCGCCGGAACCCCTCGACTCTTTTTGGAGTTGCTCCACCGCGCCATTTCGCCTGCGAAAAGGCCGCGCATTCGATCCGTACTGGCTCGCGCGTGAAATCAACCGGGTTGTCGAGGCTCTGATAATGCCGAGTCGAAAAATGAAAACTGGGGCGGAAACTTGTCGAGGGATTTGCCCACCACCGGCGTATTAAGCTCGGAACAGTTAAATTCGGCAGCAATGTCTGCCACGAAAGACAACAATATGAGGCTCCAGAAGATTCCTGCAGGAGGGCGCCCGCTATGCGCAACTCCCGCGCAATCCGAGATGCGCCTGTACGCTCCGGCGCCATTGCCGGCTCCCGGCTCAATTGATAATGTCCCTTTGACCTTTGCCCGATGAAACCGAACCAAACACTGGAAGACGATCAGCGGCTCCGCCAGGTTTTGCGCCAGTGGACCGTGAATCCACCGCTGCCGCCGCGCTTTAAGGAACAGGTCTGGCAGCGGATTGCCCGATCGGAAGCCCAGCCCGCGCCGAGCCTCCGGGGGTCGCTCGCCAGATTGCTTGAAGTCGTTGTGCCCCGCCCCAGATTCGCTTTTTCCTACGTGGCGGTACTGCTGGTCCTCGGCGTGGCCGCCGGCTCGTTGGCCGCGCAAGCCAAGACCAAGCGGTTGGACGAAAGCCTCGGCTTGCGCTACGTCCAGTCCCTTGACCCTTATCGCGCCGGCCCTTCCAATCCATGAAGAAGGGCGCAACCATCCTGTTGCTGGGCCTGCTGCTGGCGACCGCCGCCTTCTGCGGCTTCTACTATCTTGGCACGGCCTCGTGTCGGAGGATGATGCGCGGGCCCCAGCCGGAGTTGGCCTGGTTGAAGAAGGAGTTCAAGCTCAGTGACGCCGAGTTCGCGCGCATCTCCCAGTTGCACGCGGCTTACCTTCCCCAATGTGCGGCGCGTTGCCGGCGCATCGAAGAACAAAGCCAGAGGCTTCGCCAGTTGTTGTCCCAGGCGACGAACATGACCCCGGAAATCCAATTCGTGCTGGCCGAGCGGGCAAGAATGCGGGCCGAGTGCGAGGCCGAAATGACGAAGCACTTCCTGGACGTCAGCCGGACCATGCCCCCGGAGCAGGGCCGGCGTTACCTGGCTTGGGTTGAGAGACAGACTTTTCTCCACGGCCAGGCGATGGAAGACCGGCATCACACCCAAGGGGGCAGCCAGCCAGCGCACCAGCACCAGATGTAAGCCCCCCTCCGATGAACGCCCTCAGCACGGACGAGCGGGATGCAAACGACATGTCACGGCTGGCCGGCGGCCATGATGCCGCTCTAAACGACCTGATGGAACGTCATGCCGGGAAGTTGTTCCACTATCTGGCTCGGTCCTTGCAGGACGAGGGAGATGCCGCCGACCTGGCGCAGGAGACGTTCGTCAAGATTTACCAAAACCGCGCGAAGTTCGATCCAGGCCGGAAGTTCACGACCTGGCTTTACGCGATTGCCAGCAACCTGGTGCGCGACCGGTATCGCTGGCGGTCCCGTCACCAGCGAGTTTCGCTGGATGCCGAACACGACCAAACCGGGCCTGGTCTGAGGGACACCCTCACTGCTGCCGAACCTCCGCCCGATCAAAGCCTGCAAACCGAAGAGCGCGCCGAGGTGGTGCGCAAGGCCGTGGCCGCCTTGCCCGAGGAGTTGCGCAGCGCGGTGATTCTCTCCGAATACGAAGGCTTGTCTCAAGCCGAAATCGGCGCCGTCCTCAGATGCTCCGCCAAGGCCGTCGAATCCCGTCTCTACCGCGCCCGGGGTCATCTCCGTAAGCGCTTGGAGAGCCTCCTCCAGCCCGATTAGGCGGCTGGGGCGACCCGGAACTGCGCGCGGCGCCGGCGCCTCCTATCTTCAAGGCATGGCCAATTACAGGTTCGGGGCGTAGGCGATGAACTCGCGGTAACTGGTCAGAATGGTGCGCAGTGCCGCCACCAGGGCGGCTTCTTTCAAATAGGTCGGCGGGGCCTGAGGGGTTTCCAGGATGACCTCGAAGGGCCGCGGGCGGACGCGCGGCGGAGCGCAAAGCACGCCCTGATAACCATCCCGTATAATGCCGTTGCGGGCGCGGAAACCGTCAATCTCCTCATCGCGATTTCTGGGTAGAAACTCCTCGGCCGCCTGAAGGGCCGGCTCGACCAGGTACTGCGTGAGCGTGGCGCCGTGCGCAAAACCGTAAAAACCGTGGCTCGAGCCATCCGTATGCACCGAAATAATCCCGTGAAACGAGTGCGCCGCCAACTCCGACTCCAGGAGCTTCACCTCGGGCTCCTTCGAGCCTCGCCAGAACTCGCGGTTGAGGTCCTTGCAGCTCCGCGAACCACGTGTCCGATCCTCGAACCCCGTCGGGTTGCAGACAGGATAAACAAGCAGGCAATATCCTTTGGCCAAACCCGGGGTCCGTTCCAGCAAACTCAGAAACCGAATCAACGCGTAAGTGCCCTCGATCTCATCGCCATGAATTCCCGCGAAGAGGCCAATCCGTATCGGCTCCCCGCCTCCACTTGGGCCGATATACACGCATCGCGGCAATTCGTATGTCTGGCCTCCCGACTCGAAGGCGGCATTGCGATGAATCAGAAGGTTGGGCGAGCCCGCGGCGAGCCGTTCGAGCCGCTGAAACACTTCCCCAATGGACCGCCTTGGAGGCATTGACGCTGGGGACCGAGAGAGACTTTTTACCGGAAGAGGCATATCGCGTCAGGGAACCAGGAACGAGAGTTCAGTTTGTTCATAAACAGGGGTAACGTATGCCAAATACTAAGCATGTCAACTGGTTTAATATAGTTTTTTGCAAGTTGCCTGGGATGCGTCTGATGAGCTATTGAGTTGGGCGAACATGGCCCTCGAGTCGAAGCAACCCGGAGACCCTGGCACAGATTACTCTCCGCATGTGGCGCCGGAAACGGTGATGAGGGAGCTGAGTCTGCGGGCGATCATCCTGGGGGCGGTGCTGGGTGTAGTGTTCGGAGCATCTTCGCTGTATCTGGTGCTTAAAGTGGGTTTGACCGTCAGCGCGTCCATTCCCGTGGCCGTGATCTCGCTCACGCTGTTCCGGCTGTGGGCCAAGGTGGGCGGACGCGATGCCACGATCCTGGAGAACAACATCGTCCAGACCGCGGGCTCGGCAGGGGAGTCCATCGCGTTCGGCTTGGGTGTGACCATGCCGGCCATCATGATTCTTGGGTTTGACCTGGAAATCGGCCGGGTGATGCTGGTGGGCCTGTTGGGCAGCCTGTTGGGCATCCTGATGATGATCCCGTTGCGCCGCGCGCTGATTGTGGCCCAGCACGGCCAACTCAAGTACCCCGAAGGAACTGCTTGCGCCCAGGTGCTCAAGGCGGGGGCGGCTGTGCAATCTCCCGGCGGTCCGCCGGGCATCAGCGCCTCGACTATCTTTACCGGATTCGGCCTTGGCTTGGCCTACAAGAGCCTGATGTCGGCATTCAGGCTCTGGAAAGACATCCCGGGAAAGGTCTTCGGCCCTCCGCTCAAAGGGGGTTCGATCTCCATCGAGATCACGCCGGAGCTGCTGGGCGTGGGCTACATCATCGGCCCGCGCATCGGTTCGATCATGATGGCCGGCGGCGTGCTGAGCAGCCTGGTGCTGGCGCCGCTGATCACGTTTTTCGGCGAGGGTGTCGCCGGCGTGCTGGCCCCGGGCAGCAAGCCCATCGGCCAGATGACACCCGAGGACATTCGCAGCGAATATGTCCTGTATATCGGGGCCGGGGCGGTCGCCGCCGGAGGCATCATCAGTCTGGCGCGCTCGCTGCCCATCATTCTGCACGGCATTCGCTCGGGTCTCGCCGATTTCAAGGGCGCCGCCGGCGCTCACGCCGCTGTGCGCCGCACGGAACGGGACCTGCCCATGACGTGGGTCGCGGGCGGCATCGGGGCGCTCCTCCTGGCCATCCTGGCCGCCCCGACGCTGCACATGAATCTGTTGGGCGCCATTCTGATCGTCCTGTTCGGTTTCCTTTTCGTAACGGTTTCCTCGAGGCTCACAGGGGAGATTGGGTCCTCCTCCAATCCGATCTCGGGAATGACGGTCGCCACGTTGCTGCTGACCTGCCTGTGTTTCCTGGTGGCCGGCTGGACAGGGGCGGCGTTTTATGTGACGGCCCTCTCGGTGGGCGGCATTGTGTGCGTGGCCGCCTCGAATGCGGGGGCAACCTCCCAGGACTTGAAGACCGGCTTCCTGGTCGGGGCCACCCCCAGCCATCAGCAGGTCTCGATCCTCATCGGCGCCACGGCCAGCGCGTTGCTTCTGGGACCCATCCTGCTGCTGCTCAACGACAGGGCCACCGTTTATGTCCCGGCCGCGAGCGTGGCTCCGGGCCTGCGCGCTCCGGCAGGCGCGCAGTTCGGCCCCCCCGAACGATTGCGCGGACCCCAGGCTCGGCAAGACGCCGGCGCTTACCGTGTCTGGGAAAAGACCGACACGTCCGGCGGACCGCCGGGCAAGTACCTCCTGGACGGGTCCGGGGCCGCCCGATGGCTCGTGGACCCGGGCATCAATGGCGCTTTCAAGACCCGGCCCGACGGCACCGAGGTGCGGAAATTCGACGCTCCCAAGGCGACTCTCATGAGTTACATCATCAAAGGCATGCTGGACCGCAAACTGCCCTGGGCGCTCGTGCTGTTCGGCGTCATGATCGCCGTCGTGCTCGAACTGAGCGGCGTCTCATCCCTGGCCTTCGCCGTCGGAGTTTATCTGCCGATTTCCTCTTCGGCGCCCCTGTTTGTCGGCGGACTGGCGCGTTGGCTCGTGGACCGCCGCCTCCGCCGCCATCTGAGCCAGAGCAATCCCGACGAGGCCCAACTGGCGGCCGAAAGCGACAAAAGCCCCGGCGTGCTGCTGGCCAGCGGCTACATCGCCGGCGGCGCCATTGGCGGCATTATGATCGCCCTGATGGCAGGTCCGTTGGGCCGGGTTGATTTTGCGCTCACGCAATGGGCCTCCTCTCACAACCCGTTCTTTGCCGGCCCTCATTCGGACTGGCTGGCCCTCCTGCCCTTTGCCGCCCTGACGTGGTTCCTCTGCCGGGTCGGGCGCAAGGCGCGCCCCGACGCGGCGCAGGATTCCAGCCCTGCGCGTTCCTAGGGACCGTGCAAGAGACTAACGCGACGACCGCTGCTTGACGGCGTCCTCGCTCAAGCCCCTACCTCTGCACTCGAGGGGTGGCGCCATTGACCAGTGCCTCGACTTCTTTGAGCGAGGCCATGGAGGTGTCCCCGGGCGTAGTCATTGCCAAGGCCCCGTGCGCCGCCCCGTAGTCCACCGCCTTCTGCGGGTCGTTAAACATCAGGAAGCCGTAAATCAGGCCGCTGGCGAAGCTGTCGCCGCCGCCCACGCGGTCAAGGACCTCCAGATCAGGACGGCCGGGGGCCTCATAGAATTTGCCGCCGGCCCAGCAGATGGCGCCCCAATCGTTGCGCGTCGCCGACCTTACGGCGCGCAACGTAGTGGCCGCGACTTTAAAATTCGGGTAGGCGGCCACCGCTTTCTCAATCATCCTCTTGAAGGCGGCGACGTTGATCCTTGAAAAGGATTCATCGACCCCTTCCACCTCGAAGCCCAGGCAGGCGGTGAAATCCTCTTCGTTGCCGATCATCACGTCTGCGTGCCGGGCGAGCTGGCGGTTGACCTCTTGCGCGCGTTGGCGCCCGCCGATGCTTTTCCAGAGCGAGGGGCGATAGTTCAGGTCATAGGAGACAATCGCGCCGTATTTCCTGGCCGCCTGCATGGCTTCCAGGACCAGGCCGGGCGTGGTCTGGCTGAGGGCGGCGAAGATGCCGCCCGTGTGCAGCCAACGCGCGCCCAAGGCCCCGAAGATGCGGTCCCAGTCGAAATCGCCGGCCTTGAGCTGGCTGGCGGCCGTGTGGCCGCGGTCGGCGGTCCCTGCCGCCCCGCGCACGCCGAAGCCCCGTTCCGTGAAATTCAGGCCGTTGCGCGCGCTCCGGCCCACCCCATCGTAGGGAACCCACTTCACAAACTCCGTGTCCACTCCCCCTTGCAGAATGAAATCCTCCAGCAACCGCCCGACGTCATTATCGGCAAAAGCCGTGCACACCGCCGTCCTCAACCCGAAACAGCGCCGAAGCCCTCGAGCCACGTTGTACTCCCCGCCCCCCTCCCAGACCTTGAACTCCCGGGCCGTGCGCACGCGCCCTTCACCCGGGTCCAGCCGCAACATAATCTCACCCAGCGCGACGAGGTCGTACTTGCTTGCGCCGGCGTTCTTGATTTCCAGAATGCTCATCGGCCGCTCGACTCCTTATACCGGATTCGCGGCGATTCCAAGCAATTCGATTGCTGAGCGCCCGCTTGCGCCCCAGGCTCGAGCAGGCCGACGATGGCCCGGGCGGCCCGGCGGCTGGCGCCCGGGGGACCCAGCGAGGCAACGATGTCCGCAAGCCGGGTCTTGATCCGGGCCCGCCGTTTCTCATCGCGCAGCAACTCGACGGCGGCGCGGGCGAGGTTCTCCGCCGTGGCGGCGCCCTGGACGAACTCGGGGAAAAGCGGCTCCTCGGCGAGCAGGTTGGGCATCGCGAGGAACTTCACTTTGACGACCTGCTTGGCCGCGAGATAATTGGCCGGCGAGGTTTTGTAGAACACTACGGCCGGCACGCCAAAGAAGGCGCACTCCAAGGTAACAGTGCCGGATTTGGTCACGGCCAGGTCCGCCTGGCTGAGGGCTTCGGCAAGCCCGCCGACCTGGACGCCGAGGCCCGGCGCCTGGGCGGTGAGGGGCGCGGCAGACCTGGCCATGGCCTCGGTGGGCAGGACCATGCGGAAGGAGGCCGGCGTTTGGGCTGCTATCCGCTTTGCCGCCTCGATGAGGAGGGGCAAATGACGGCGCAATTCGCCGGGACGGCTGGCGGGCAGGAGCACAAGGCTGGGGGTCGATGGAGGCGGGGCAGGGGAGGCTGAGAGAGCGGCTGGCGGGGTGTTGCGATAGCGGTCCACCAAGGGATGGCCCACAAACTCGACCCGGAATCCCGGCACACGTTTGGCAAACCAGGCGCTCTCGAATGGAATGATGCTCAGCAGCAGGTCATAATCGCGGGCCATCCGGTATGCGCGGCCTTGGCGCGAGGCCCAGACCTGCGGCGAGACATATTGGATGAGCTTGGGAGCCCAGTCATGAAACCAGCCGCCGTGGGCGCGCGCGAACTGCTTGATCGCGTGGGCAAAACGGCGGTTGAACCCGGAAAAGTCCACGCAGATAATCGCATCGGGCTGGCGCTCGAGGGCGAGGTCATGGAGCCGGTGGAAGAGCCGCCGGAACGTGGCATAATTGCCGAGGGCGCCCGACAACCCGATGACCGAATGCAGCGTCATGTCAAAGGCCAGTTCCACCCCGGCGGCGGCCATCCGCGGCCCGCCGGCCCCGAAGAAGTGCGGCTCCAGGCTGGCGCGCAACGGCTGATAATCCGGCGTCGGCATCGCCTCGACGGCGGCAAGTTCTTCGCGCAGGGCCCGGACCAACTCCGCCGCCAGCACGTCGCCGCTGGCCTCTCCGGCGACCAGCATGAAGCTCTTGGGTTTCATTGCTTGATCTGGCGGCTAATCTCGAACGCCACGTCCAACGCGCGCTTGGCCGATTCGCCGCTGACCAAGGGTGTTCGATGGGCGCGGACGCACTCGACAAAATGCTGCAACTCGAGCTTGAGGGGCTCTTCCTTGGCGATGGGGACCGGTTCGAGCACGATGCGTTTGCCGCCGAACTCGCTCACAATCGTCGCGTCTCTATGGCGGAGCAGCTTCTTGAGCAGTGAAGTTTCCGGCTCGTCGTTGCGGGCGATGCGGCAAATGAAACCCTCCTGGGCGCGGTAGTCCAGGGAGATGTAGCTGGGGGAGGCCCCGCCGCTGAAGACGCGAATCTTGCGCATTCGTTCCACGCTGACGCGACTGGCCGTGAGATTGGCGACGCAGCCATTGGCAAAACGCAAACGCGCGTTGGCGATGTCCTCCGACTGGCTCAGCACGGGGATGCCGACCGCGTCCACGCTCGTGAGGGGCGATTTCACGAATGCCAGGACCACGTCCAAATCGTGAATCATCAGATCGAGCACCACGCCAATGTCCGTGCTGCGGGCCGGGTAGGGCGAAAGGCGGTGGACCTCGATGAAACGCGGGTCGGTGGCCACGGTCTGGAGGTATTTGAACACGGGGTTGAACCGCTCGACGTGGCCCGCCTGGAGGACGCAATGCCGCTGCTGGGCCAGTTGGACAAGCTCGCCTGCCTGGCCCGCGTTGTCGGTCATCGGCTTCTCGACCAGCACGTGTTTGCCTCGGTCCAGGAGCGCCCGCGCCAAGTCGAAATGCGTGGCCGTGGGCGTGACGATGCTCAGGGCGTCGCTGGCCTCGGCCGCCTCGAGAACCGAGTCGAAGGCGCGCGCGCCGTGTTTCTCGGCAACCTTGCGCGCGGTCTGGGCGGCGACATCGTAAACGCCGGCAAAATCCACTTGGCCGCCGGCCGCCAGGTCTGCATAAATGCGCGCGTGCTCTTTGCCCAACGAGCCGGCGCCCAGCACGGACACTCGGACTTTGTCTGCCGGTTGCTGCGGGTGGTCCGTCGTCATGGGTTTGATTGTGCCACCATCCCGGCGCGGGTGACAACTCAAAGCGCACTTTGGGCTTTGCACTCTGGACAATGCGCTCTTAAAATACGGCCGTGTCAATTGCCGGTTACATAGCGGTTGCACTGGCCGCTTATTTGCTGGGCTCGATTCCCGCGGGCTTCCTGGTGGGCAAGGCGCGCGGTCTGGACATTCGCTCGGTGGGCAGCGGCAATATCGGGGCGACCAACGTCTTCCGCTACCTGGGCGTGCCGGCGGGGGTCGTGGTCTTGCTGGCGGACGTGGCCAAGGGGTGGCTGGCGGTGGCGGTGGCCGCGAGATTGATTTCGGGCTGGTTGTTTTCTGCCGGCGGGGGGAAGACGTGCGAGTGGGCCGGCATCTGCGCCGGCTTTTGCGCCGTTGTCGGGCACAACTATACGTGCTGGCTCTATTTCAAGGGGGGCAAGGGCATTGCCACTAGCGCAGGGGTTCTGGGGGCGTTGGCGCCCTGGGCGCTGCTGATCATTTTTGGCGTTTGGGCCGTCGTGTTGGCTCTGGGCCGGTATGTGTCGCTGGCGTCCATTGCTGCTGCGGTGGCGCTGCCTCCGGCGGCCTGGCTCACCACTCGGGATTGGGCGCTGACGGCGGCGGCAGCCGTTCTGACGGTCCTGGTAGTGTATAAACACAGGGCCAACATCAAGCGGTTGCTCGGCGGCACCGAACGCCGGCTCGGCCGCATTGAACCGCCTCCGCCCGTCGCGCCGCCAAGCGCATCGTCATGAAGCTCGGGATATTGGGCGCAGGGGCCTGGGGGACAGCCTTGGCGCGAATGCTGGAGGCGGGCGGGAACGAAGTCACGCTCTGGGGACACAAGGCCGAACGGCTTGAGGAAATCCGGCGAACCGGCTGCAACGAACGGTTTCTTGCCGGCATCGGGCTGCCGGCCAGCCTGGCGCTCGAGAACGATTTGCCGCGGACGATTGCCGGGGCCGCGTGCGTCGTCGTGGCGGTTCCTTCGCAGCATTTTAGAGAGGTCACCGGCCACCTGGCCGATTACTCGGGGCCTATAGTGAGCGTTACCAAGGGCATCGAATACCAGACTGGCCTGACCATGTGTGGCATCCTGGCCGAGACCGCCCCGAGGGCCGGATGCGCTGCTTTGTCCGGCCCGAGCTTTGCCGTCGAGGTGGCGCGCGACATCCCCACCGCCGTCGTTGCGGCCGGCCAGGACGCGGCTACCGCCGCCTGGGTCCAGCAACTCTTCAGTCGTCCCGCCTTCCGGGTCTATACGAGCACAGACTGGCTCGGGGTCGAGTTGGGCGGCGCCTTGAAAAACGTCATCGCCGTCGCCGCCGGCGTGGGCGATGGACTGGGCTTGGGCGACAACTCGAAGGCGGCGCTGGTGACGCGGGCGGTCGTGGAAATCAGCCGGCTGGGCGTGGCCTGCGGCGCCCGGGCGGGCACCTTCGCGGGCTTGAGCGGCCTGGGCGATTTAATGGCCACCTGTTTCTCCCGGCACAGCCGCAACCGGAGCTTTGGCGAGCGGGTGGGACGGGGCGAGAAGCCGGCCGCTATCGCCGCCAGCCTGCTGGCGGTGGCCGAGGGCTATCCCACCGCCCGCTCCGCCTATCGCCTGGCCCGCAAGCACGGCGTCGTAACGCCGGTCATCGATGAGGTCTATGCCATGCTCTACGAAAGCAAGGATGTCGCCCAGGCCGCGCGGGACTTGATGTCCAGGGATTTGAAGGCGGAATGAGGGCTGGTTAGGCCATCGCCTCTTTGATCAGGCTCATCAAATCGTCGTAGGTCTCGACGGCGCGGAATTGGGGGAACTGGCGTTTCACATTGTCCGGCGCGCGAAAGAGGAAGCCGACATGGGCTTCGGAGAGCATGGCGGTGTCGTTGAAGGAGTCCCCGGCGGAGATGACGTGGTAATTCAGGAGCTTGAAGGCGGCCACCGCGCGCTGCTTCTGCTCGGGGATGCGCAGTTGGTAATCGGCAATGTGGTCATCCTGGACGATCAGCCGGTGGCAGAGCAGGGTGGGCCAGCCCAGTTGGCGCAAGAGCGGAGTTGCGAACTGCTCGAACGTGTCCGAGAGGATGATGACTTGCACCAGGGAGCGCAACTCGTCCAGGAATCTCCTGGCGCCAGCCAGCGGCCGGAGCGTCGCGATGACGTGTTGGATGTCGGGCAGCTTCAGCCCGTGGCGGTCCAGGATTTCCAGGCGCCCGCGCATGAGCTTGTCATAAGCCGGTTCATCGCGGGTCGTGCGCCGAAGTTCCGGGATGCCGGTCTTTTCGGCCACGGCAATCCAAATCTCGGGAGTCAAGACCCCCTCCATGTCGAGTGTCACGATCGATTGTTTCACCGGAGAGACTTTTTCAGATCAGCTTCCACTCTCCCAACACGCTCAGCAACGGCGGCCGCTGCCAGAGCCACTCGACGTTGAGCCATAAACCGGCCATTGCCCGGCTGCGATAAACCCCGCCGGCCCCGGCCGGCACAAGGCGATAGATGCCGTCCTGGCCACGCTGGTAAAACTCAACCTGTTTGCGCTCCGGATCGATGAGCCAATACTCGGGCACGCCGCCTTGCTCGTACTCGTAGAACTTCTCGCCCCGGTCAATCGCGCGACTGCCGGGGCTGATGACCTCGACCACGAGATCGGCCGGCCCTTCCACACAGAGACGCTTGACGCGGCCCTGGTGCTTCTTGGCGATGAAGAGAACATCGGGCGCTCGGCCCGGCAGGTCGGGACCGGTCTTCATCTGGAACGGCTCGGAATAGACCCGGCCCAGGCGGTGGCCTTCGGCGAAGTGCCGGAGCAGGGAATACAAAAGCCCCCTGATATCGTCGTGCGGTTCGGTGACTGGACTCATAGGAACAACCTTACCATTGACCCATTCCACGTGGTCATCCTCACCCGGGCGGACAAGAAACTCCTGGTAACTCACCTGCGGCGGGTCAAGGACTGCGCTGGTGTCGCTGGATTTAGCTCGAAGGGCCTGTGACATACTCAGTCCTCCTGAGAATAGGCCCGAACCGCAGCGTGGGAAAGCCGAATCTCAGAGTTCATTTTGGCGCACAGGGCTGTGCCATGGCGAAGGCGGGGGTCAAATGCGCCGGTTCTTCGAGGATGTCCAGCAGGGGTTGCGCGCAATACGCCCGGTTGGAGATTGACAGGCGGCGGGCGCGGCCCTAGTGTCTGCGCGCAAAGGTTATGGCCAATACGATACTTGTAGGCGCCCAGTGGGGCGATGAAGGCAAAGGCAAGATTATTGACGTGCTGACCGAGCAGGCCGATGTCGTGGTCCGCACGCAAGGCGGCAATAATGCGGGCCACACAGTGCACATTAAGGGGCAAAAGTACATCCTTCACCTGGTTCCCTCGGGGATTCTGCGGAAAAAGAAAATCTGCGTCATCGGCAACGGCGTGGTGGTCGACCCCGTGAGCCTCGTCGAGGAAATCCAAGGGTTGCGCAAGCTGGGCATCGGCATCGACAGCAGCAACCTGTTCGTGAGCGAGACGGCCCACCTGGTGTTGCCCTACCATCGCGAACTGGACGCCCAGCGCGAGGCCGTCAAGGGCAGGAACAAGATCGGGACGACCAAGCGCGGCATCGGTCCCGCATACGGCGACAAAGCGGCGCGCACCGGGTTGCGGGTCATTGACCTCATCAACCCGGAGCGGTTCAAGGGCCTGCTCAGGGCCAAAATCAAAGAGAACAACGAAATACTTAGGGCATTCGGCGCCAAACCGCTCCGGTTTGAAGGGGTCCACGCTGCCTATCGGGCGGCAGGGGATTTTCTGAAACCCTTTGTGGCCAACACCGTCGTCCTCCTCCACCATGCCGCGCAACGGGGCGAGGACATTCTGCTGGAAGGAGCCCAAGGCACCTTTTTGGACATCGACCATGGCACGTATCCGTTCGTGACCTCCTCGAACACGACCGCCGGGGGCGCCTGCACCGGCTCGGGCCTTCCGCCGCACCGGATGGACCGCGTCGTGGGGGTGATGAAGGCTTACACCACTCGAGTCGGCGAGGGGCCGCTGCCGACGGAGAATGCCGAGATAGCCGATATGCTCCATGCCATGGGCCGCGAGTTCGGCGCCACCACCGGGCGGCCCCGCCGCTGCGGTTGGTTTGACGCCGTGGCCAGCCGCCATGCGTGCATGGTCAACGGCATCGACGAGCTGGCTGTGACCAATTTGGACGGCCTGGATTCGGTCCAGAGGATCAAGGTCTGCATCGCTTACCGGGACGGCCCGAGGCGCTATGATTACGTGCCCAACGACATCGAGGTCCTGGGCCGCTGCCAACCGGTTTTTGCCGAGTTCCCGGGCTGGCGGACCCCAACCTCCAATGCCCGGCAGTGGAAAGCACTGCCGGCCAAGGCCCGTTCCTATCTCAAGGCCCTGGCCGACCTGACCGGCGCCCGCCTTGCCATTGCCTCCGTCGGCCCCGGCCGCCAGCAGACGATCCTGCTGTAATTATTTCATCAAAAGCATCTGGCGGGCCCGTTTGATGGCGCGGTTGAGCCGCCGCTGGTAATGGGCGGGCAGGCCCGTGTACTTGCGCGGCAGGATGCGGCCCTGGTCGGTCACGAACTGCCTGAGGAGGTTGGTATTCTTGAAATCGAGCGCGTCCACGGTGAAGTCGATTTTCGGTTTGGGACGCGGCGTGCGTATCTCGGAGGTCGAAGAGCGGCCGTGCGCGCCGCGTCTTTCCGGTTTCTCTGGACGGGTTTTGCGAGGCATAGAGGGGGTTACTTGACTTCGCGATGAAGGGTGTGGCGACGGAGGGCCGGATTGTATTTCTTAAGTTCCAGCTTTTCGGTCTTGAGCTTCTTGTTGCGGGTGGTCACGTAGCGCGAAGGAGACTTGCCCTCCTTGCGGGCCTCCGTGCATTCGATGGTAACGATTTCCCGGGGCATCAATCACTCTTTCTCTTTGGGTTTGTCTTCGGGTTCCTCTTCCTCCCCTTCGACCTCCGCGAGGCTGACGGCGTCCACGGTGCCCAGGGCGCCCAGGCGTCTCTGGCGCAGTGCGCCATCGCGCTCCAGTTGGGCCTGTGCCTGGACGGTGAAGCGGGTCCAGGGAATGGCTTCCAGGCGGGTTTTGGGAATGGCCTTGCCGGTCAACTCGCAAATCCCGTAGGTGTTCTTCTCGATGCGCTTGAGGGCCTCTTCGATCTCATAGACGGCGTCCTGGTCCGAGGAAAGGAGGCTCAAGGCAAAGTCGCGATCGAAATTGTCCGTCCCGGAGTCCGCCATGTGAAGGCTGTAGCCGGCCATCTCCTGGGCCGATTCCTTGGCCAGGCCGTTCATCTGCCGGACCAGTTGGTCGCGGAGTTCAACCAGCCGCTGGTAGTACTTGGTCCACTCCGCCTTAATCTTGACGTCCGCATTTTTCTTCACCGCCACCCGCCGCTTGCCCAGAATGGATGCCGAAGTCGCCGAGGCGTGCGGTTTGGCGCCCGCCGGCGGTTTCCTGTTCGTTTCTTTCTTCTTCGTTGTCACAACTTCAACTGCTTGGTTTCGCTGGACCTTCAGTCTGTTCGCTATCCGGCTGGGACGCCTGGCATCCCCTCCGAGAGTGGGCGAATGTAGCAAAGCAAAATAAAACTTCCACAAGAATCTTCAAAAACTTTCATCCCTTCTCGATACAGGCGTAGGCATTATGGTTGTGAATGCTCTCATGGTTCTCCGCCTCGACTCGGTACCAGGTCACGTCCTCGTGCGCATTGAGTTTGAGGGCCACATTGCGCACGAGGTCCTCGACGAACACCGGGTTTTCATAGGCCCGCTCGGTGACGGCCTTTTCATCCTGGCGCTTCAACAGGGCGTAGAGCTCGGAGCTGGCGGAGGATTCGATGATGGCGATCAAATCCTCGATCCACACCGCCTTGCGGGAGCGGATGTGGAGCGTCACCTCTCCGCGTTGGTTGTGCGCGCCGTAGGCGGCAACGGCCTTGGAGCACGGACAGAGCGTGGTGACCATCGCCTTGACGGTCAATACAAAATCAATTTCCCTCCCGCATGCCGTGGCATCGAACCGCGCCACATAGTCCATCACGCTCTGCTGGCCCGAGATGGGCGCGCGTTTGACCATGAAGTAAGGGAACTCAATCTCCAGGTGCGAGGTGCCGGCGTGGAACTTCTCCTGCATCGCGTAGAGAATGTCGGTGAGGCTCTCCACATGCACTACGTTTCCGTGGGCGTTGAGGACCTCCAGAAAGCGGCTCATGTGAGTGCCCTTGAATTCCTTGGGCAGGTCCACGAACATCCCGATTGTGGCCACGGTGTTCTGCACGGCGCGCGCCTTGTCGCGAACCTGGATGGGAAAGCGCAAACCCCGCACCCCCACCTTGTCGATGCGCAGTTGGCGGTCGTCATGTTCGCTTTGCTTGTCGTGCAGCCTGGCCCCTGTGGCGGGGGAGGGCGTCCCGTCATCGCCATTGCCGTTGGGGCGGCGCTGCGCCGTCTGCCCCCGCGCCGCCTGGCGAGCGGCGCGCGCCAGACCGTTCTTGCCCGGTGCGAACATGGATGAAAGGTAGCAGCGAACGCCCATTTTGCAAAAGGATTCGGGGCGAAAAAGTCGGGCCTCAATGCAGGCGCGCCCCGCCTGGTTTGGCTCGACCCGCCCGCCGCCAGCGGCCGGTTACCAGAAAAAAGTCATTGCAATTGTTCGGGATCATCCGTATTGCTCTCGCCGGTCGAAAACGAATAACCATCAACTCCTGAAACAAATTATGGCCGAAAACTGCTTTCATGCCAGCGTCGAAGGGGCGCAGCACGGCGCCAAATCGCTCGTGGAATTCCTCGATTACGCCAAGAAGAGCGGCGCCTCCGGGGCGCAGCCCTCCAACTTCATGCTCCAGGGCGACAAAGGCTTCAAGCCGGCCAAGGAGATCAAGGAGGCCTTTGCAAAGGCAAAGCTGAGCCTGGACGGCGTGTCGGCTCATTGCCCGGTTTGGGTCCAGACGACCGCCTGGACCGGCAGCCCCACCATCCGGCCGTTCATCCCCGGGGACGTTGCCAAGAAGCCGGTGGCCGAGATCGAGAAATGGGCTGAGGACTATGTCCTGAGGCTCCTTGACCTGTGCGCGGAACTGGGGGTCAAGATAGTGCCCATGTTCTGGGGCGTCGCCTTTGGCTGGGAACTGGCTACGGGCTATCCGTGGGGCTTCTGGGCGGGCGGCGATTATGACTTCATCAAGGAAGGCAAGGAGCGGTTCGTCAAAAAGACCGCCAAGATTCGCGCCCACGCCGATAAACTGGGCATCTACCTCTGCCACGAAATCCATCCCGGCACTGCCGCCATGTGCGCCGACGATTTCAACATGCTGGTCGAGATTTGCCACGGCGACAAGTGCCTGGCCGTCAACGCCGACCCGTCCCATTGCTGGGAAGGGGAGAGCTCCGAGACCCGTTTCCTCAAGGTCGCCCCTCGCATCTATGCCTGCCACGTCAAAAACCATGTCATTCGTCCGGGCCTGCCGCTGCGGATGATGGAACCCGCCTGGCAGAAGCGCGCGATGCAATTCGTGGACATCCCCTCCGGAGACCTCAACATGACCCGCTATGCCGAGCTGCTCATTCACACCGGCTATCCGCAACGCTACTGCCAGGTCATGGGCGCCAAAACCGCTCCCCTCATTGTCGAGGCCGAAAGCTCCTACCGGGACCTGGACGCCACCAGCGCCAACGGCATCCGCTTCGTTCGCGACAATCTCTGTTTCCCGCTGGCCGCCGGCTCCTTCGAGGACGGCATGGGAGCCTAGCCCCCTCTGCGGGCGGGGCGCAGGTTCGTGAGCATTGAAGTCCGTAAGGCTGTTCGACGATGTTGGAATTCCTCGAAGATTGGAAAGAGCGTCGGCTTGGCTTGGCGGCCTGAATTGTAAATTGACAATTGCAGATTGAAGACTGCAAATTCCCCAAGAGACCGGGGCTTGCGCCGAAACGGCCCGAGGCCCCGCCTCATCGAGTGCTCCTTGCTCGCCGCCGGCCTGGGCCTCGCCTCGGTTTGCGCTTGCGCCGCTGCCTCCTTTGATGCAGCCCCATTCGGTCTGCCCCTGGCCGAGGGCCACGGCCTCGTTTGGGAAGACCCGCGCGAGATTCACCAGGTCGTCGTCCACTTCGATGGCGCCGCCCCGCCCCCCTCGAACCTCCGCCTGGAATACTGGGGCAGCCGCTGGCCCCAACAGCACTTGCCCAAAGACCGCCAGCCGGGCGGCGGCGATGTCGGCTGGATGGAGCCGGGCAATTGGTACAACGGCGGGTGGCGCGCGGCCGACGTCGAGGCCAGGGCCGAGGGTTCCCAGGTCGCCTTCTCGTTCCGGGCGGTGAATGAGAGAGAATTCCCGCAGCTCAAGGATTACCCTGCCTGCTTCCGCTATACGCTGAAAATTCGAGTGCGTTCGGACGTTGCGCTTCCAGGAATCACCCGCCTCGAGGCCTTGACCGATTCAGTCTATGAGCGGCGCACGCTGCGCCTGGCGTGGGCGCAATCCCCGCTCCAACCGCAAGCGGAAGTATTCAACGGCCAATTGCAAGGCCTGGAAGAGGTTGCGCCGCGCGACTGGCGAATCACTCTGGACGCGACGGCCAACCCCGATCCGAACACGTTGGACCGCACACTGGTCACCGTCAGGAACGGCGGCCAGGTTTTTACCTTTGGCGCGGACGACGCGGCCAAGGAGCCCCTGTTTCTGCCGTGCTTCGGGGTGGCGGTGCTGCCCGGGCGGGACTCGCGCGATTACGCCGCCGTGGCCGCCCGCCAGCGTGACCAGCACGCAGCCACTCTCTATGACCGCGTTGCCGAATTGCCCGAGCAGACCTGGCCCGGCGCCTGGAGCAACATGCCGCCCAAAAAATCCCGCATCTGTTTTCCTCTCGGCATGGACGGCGGCCGGCAGCGGTTTCTCCTGGTGGCCAGCGGCGCAGTCATGTTCCGCTCCAACGATGGGTATCTCCAAAATCGGCCCGGCAAGGATACGCCGCGCCTGGGGCTGGAGCCTGGGCCAGTGTGGGTTGGTTTCGGCCCTCTGCCTCAACCGGTGGAACGTCATATCGAGGAGGAGAGCATCCCAATCTGCCACACTACCTGGGAGCTTGATGGGCTTCGATTCTCGCAGACGGCCCTGATCACCGAACTGGACGGCGCCAGAGCCGGCCCGCCGCCTCCGCCGGCCGATGCCTCGGCGGTGTTCCTGGCCCGCTTTGTGATCAGCAACATCTCGGGCGTCGCGCGCAGCGCCACGCTGCCCCTGACCTATAGCGCCGCCGACAAGCAGAGGGCCCTGCGCGCCGACGACCACGGCCGGCTCTGGCTCGGCGGGAACTTGCGCGGACAGGTCCTGGCCGACTGTCCCCCCGCCAGCGCGGGGGAAACCTTGGCCTGGGGCTGGACCTTGGCGCCGGGACAATCCAAGACGGTCGTGGTCAAGCTTCCATACCTGGTGCTGACCGAGGAATCCGAACAGGCCGCCCTCGAGCGGCTGGACTTCGACGCCGAGCGCGCCGCCGTGGCCGGCTATTGGCGGAGACGGCTCGACGAAAGCTCCCGGCTGATCACCCCGGAGCCGGTGCTCGATCAGTTCTATCGCGCTCAAGCGGGCCATTTGCTCATCAACTGCGAGCGCGAGCCCAACAGCACCCGGCGTTTTGCCCGCGTCGGTTCGTTCAGTTACGGCGCCTACGGCAACGAGTCCTGCATGATGGTGGCGGACCTGGACAGGCGCGGCTATCACCAGGAGGCCGAGGAATGCCTCGAGGCCTGGCTCCATTACCAAGGGACCGTCGCCTTGCCCGGCGACTTCGCCTCCAAGGAAGGCGTTCTTTACGGCGCCGGCGGTTACGAGTCCGGCGGCTACAACCAGCATCACGGCTGGGTCCTGTGGTGCCTGGCCGAACACTACCGTTTCACTCGAGACGCAGCCTGGCTGGGCCGGGCCGCGCCGGGCCTGGTGGCCGGCGCCGACTGGATCATCCGCGAGAGCGGACGCACCACGGGGCGGCAGGAGCTCGAGCGCGGCCTGCTGCCCCCCGGGAGCCTCGAGGACATCGGCGATTGGTGGACCTGGCTCTCGACAAGCTGCTACACTTGGCGCGGTCTGGACTCCGCCGCATGGGCCCTCGAGCAAATCGGCCATCCCCAAGCCAAACGCATCCGCCAGGCCGCCGAGGCCTTTCATTGGAGTCTCCTGGCCAACTTCCGCAATGCGGCCCGGCGCTCGCCCGTCGTGCGCTTGCGCGACGGCACCGCCGTCCCTCACTTTCCTTCCTACGTCCAGCGTCGCGGCCGCAGCTTTGGCTGGATTTGCGAGACGCTCGAAGGCGCCCTCCACTTGCTCATCACCGGCGCCCTGGACCCCCGTTCTCCCGAGGCCGAGTGGATTCTCAAGGATTACGAAGACAATCTCTATCTCTCAAACCAATACGGCTACAGGCTCGACAACTTCGACCGCGATTGGTTCGGACGCGGCGGCATGTCCATGCAGGCCTGTCTCCTGCTCGATGTGGAGCCCTATCTTCAACGCGACGACGTCAAGCACGCCCTTCGCGCCATGTTCAATGCCATTGCCGTCAGCCACTTCCCCGATGTCCACATCAACACCGAGCACGCCCTGCCGGAGATGGGCGACTGGCGCGGCGACCATTACAAAAGCTCCGACGAGGCCAATGCCTGCGGCTGGCTGCGCCAGCTCTTCCTGCGCGAGGAAGGCGGGGCCCTCCTGGTTGGCCAGGCCGTGCCCCGCCAGTGGCTCAAACCTGGCGGCCAGTGCGGCCTCCAACGGGCCGCCACCTGGTTCGGGCCGGCCAGCATCCTTTATACGCCCGCCGAAAATCAAATCACTGCCCGACTGGACGGCCCGCGCCGCAATCCGCCCAGCGAGGTCCGCCTCCGCTTCCGCGACCCGCTCCAGCGCCCCTTGCTCTGGGTGACCCTCGACGGCAAACCGTGGATGCAATTCAAGGAGGATTGGGTGCAACTGCCCGGGAATATCGGCGCCGCGACCGTCGTGGCGGGCTTTTAGGCCGGAGGTATCGTCTTGGGCATCTTCGGATTGCCGGTCCGAGGTATTCGGCTCCCTACGGGGCCTGGTCCTGCGGCGAGGGGCCGGCAAGGGGCCAACGCAGATGTTGGCGGAGAAAGTCAAAGGTTCCCTTGCCGTGGATCGTATGCGGGCCCGTGAACCACTCGATGGCGCACTGGTCGCGAAGCCCCAGGCGCGCCTCATAAAGAAAGCGTGTTTTGGCGAATTCGTAGGCCACCGTTTCGTCCGGCGCCACAGGGTCGAAGTGTCCGCGTTCCACCATGAATGGGCGCGGGGCGATCAAGGCTGCCATCTCGCTGTAGTTGAAGGTGGCGCCGAGGTCGAACTCGAAGATTTCGTACTCGGGCATCCGGACATAACTGTAGGGACTGAGGGTGGACGCGCATTTCCATACCCAGTCGTTGAAGTCGCCCGAACATACGGACAGGCAATAGTTTGTCACCAGGGCCGGCACGCGCATCGCTGTCTTGCCGCCGTAGCTCAGGCCGTAAAAGCCAATCCGCGCCGGGTCAACAAAAGGCTGCGCCTTGAGCCAGTCGGTGATCTGCTGATGCTGAGGGACTATGATCGAGTACAAGGTCTTGCCCAGCGGATTGGCCTTGCGCTGAAGGGCGCGAAAGCGATCGGTGAAGAGATAGAGATTTTGCGGCGCGAACGTGATGAAGCCCTGTTCGCACAACCTGGCGGCAAAATCGTGATAGGCACTGGAATTGCCCGTGATCGTGTCCTCCGGCCGGCCCTCGAGACCATGCTGGCAAACAACGACCGGCCGTCGTTCGCCGGACTTGAGGTCCTTGGGCAAGAGAAGAACCCCGTAAGCGATCACGTCGGGAAACACGTCGAGCACGACCTGGTAGCCGGTCCACTTGGGCTGGTCATACTTCACTCGTGAGCGGGGATTCGCCGGGAGCAGAGGCTGGTCGAAACGCCCAATCACCTCGCGGTAAAAGAGATCGCGATAGCCGGCAGCGCTCCGGCGGAATTTTTCCGGCGACGTGGTGTCGAGATTGGCCATGAATTTCTCGCGGATGTAAGGGCTTTCGGCCAGCAGCCGCTGGCTGTGGCGATCCAGTTCATGCAACTGCCGGGCCTGGCGCGGCGCCGGGTCAAAGTCAACCCACAGATTCTCAGGCGCAGGACCTTGCGGCGCCAGGCGGGCCTGGTTGGCCAGCGCGCCTAAAAACGCGCTCAAGGCCCCTTCGCCGCCAAACGGCCCGGCCCCGGTTTCGCCACTGACGGCCAACTCCAACTGCGGCGGCGGCTTCAGCCCGGCCACGAGCGCGCGGGCGCGCTCGAATTCCGAGCGGACCTCATTCAGCTTGGGAGACACGAGGCTTGCCGGCGCGCCGTTGAACCGCTGCGCTGCGCGCCACCCGCCGCCGCCGCGGAGCGTCACCTCCGGCCCTCGGGCGGCTTCAGTGATTAGGGTGCGGGGAGCGATCATCGCCGCCACCTCGGCGTCCCCAAATTGCTCGAGCAGACCGAAGACGTTGCGGTCCAGCGGTTGCTGCCAGACCTGGAGGCGGCCGCCGAAATACCCGCTGACGCACGCCGCGGCGATTCGCGTGTCCAGCGCGGCGGAGTAAAACGCCAGCAGGCCGCCTTCGCCCCATCCGATCACGCCGGTCTTCAGGCCGGCATTCGGATTCCGGCCGGCCATCCAGTCTATGGCCGCCAGTACTTTTTGAATCTCGTAACCGATTACGTGCCGGCCCAGCATGAAGGCCGGGCGGTAAATGAATTCTCGATTCGAGAGCAAGGCCTGCGGGTCTATGTCTCGGTTGATCAATACGGGAACGATGACCCGGCATCCGCTCTCGGCCAGCCGCCGCGCAAACTGGCTCTCGGGCGCGATGCCGTCGGCCAGTCCGGCCAGTTGCTCGGGGGTCTGGCCGGCGTCGGGAATCGCGACGATATTGGCGACGGGCGCGCGATGAGCCGGCTCGAGGAGCAATCCTTCGCCGGTTACGTCGCCGAAGGCAGGCCAACGCGCGCCAAACACCTCGTAGTCCAGTCCGCGCCCGCGGAGCGCCTGCCGGCTTGGAGTGGCGATTAGCTCCAGCTCCACTTTGCCGGCTCGCGGGTCGCGCGCGCCCAGGATGTGCGCCAGGCGCTGCCGGTTGGCAGCGAGGGATTGCTCATACGCCTGCCAGGAGGAAAAATCCCTGTGCCAGAACTGCTCGCGCCCCGCCGCCGATTCATCTATCTTCCGCAAAAGGAATCGATCGACGCCCGCCACAAGGTTCGATGCGATGTCCCCTTCCATTGTCAGCGGCGCGGTGCCGGCAAACGGCTGGCTTTGGGCGGAGCAAATCCAAGCGGAGGCGCCAAGCCAGGCCGACAGTAGCGATTTGGCGAGTCTGGGTTGCATTTTGCTTTTTAGATTTTGTCTTGCGATGCTCATCCTATCTTTGAACTATGCCGTTGTCAAAAAACAAGCCGGCAGCCAGAATTGAAGTGATTCATTGCAAGCACATTATGGGTACTATGAGCCAATTTCAGGTCTTTTTTGCCGGGTTCTTCCTTTGCGGGGCGGTGTATGGGGCGAGTTTTCCGGTCAAGATCAGCGGCGCCAATCCGCGCATTCTGGCTGATCAGAACGACGCTCCGTTTTTGGTGGCGGGGGATTCGCCTCACGCCTTGATTGTGAACCTCTCGAGGCGGGATGCGGCCTCCTATCTTGCCGACCGGGCCGCACGGGGCATCAACAGTCTGTGGGTTCATTTGCTTTGCGTGAGGCCCGTGGAAGGGCGCGCAGACGCCAGCCTTTTGAACGGAACCAGGCCCTTCACCAACACCATAGCCGACACCCGTTCCTACGACCTAACGACGCCGAATGAGAGCTATTTTGCCCATGCGGACGAAGTGATCCGCATGGCGGGGGCGAAGGGAATCGTGGTCATGCTCAACCCGCTGGAGACCGCAGGGTTCCTGCGGACCGCGCTTGACAATGGTTCGGCGCGTTGCCGGGCTTATGGCCGGTATCTGGGCGCCCGCTACAAGGACTTTCCAAACCTCGTATGGCTGCACGGAAACGACTTTCAGAAATGGAGCGTTGCGACCAATGACGCGGTAATCACATCGGTCGCATTGGGGATTAAGGACCAAGACACAAACCACCTTCAGACCATAGAATTGAATTACCAGGCGAGCTGTTCATTGGACGATGCGAACTGGGCGCCGATCGTGGGGCTGAATCTCGCCTACACTTATTATGCGACCTACGCCCAGGTTCTTCAGGGCTACAATCGAACGCCCAAGGTGCCGGTGTTCATGGGCGAGGCCAACTTTGAATATGAGACCAACGGGGTGGCGGACGGCGCGGAGGACGGCGGCTCGCCGCACATTCTGCGCATGCAGGAATACTGGACCATGCTCTCCGGGGCGACCGGCCAGCTTTACGGTCACAAGTATATTTGGAGATTCCTGCCTGGATGGGAAGGCTATCTCGACACACCGGGTGTTGTTCAGCTTGGCTACATGAAGGCCCTGTTTGGCGCCCGGAAATGGTACGACCTGGCGCCTGACCAAACGCATGCCTTCGTCACCGCCGGCTACGGCAGTTTCATCTCCGCTCCACCTCGGCACGACGTGGTCCAACGGTTCGCCGGCAACGACTATGTGAGCGCGGCACTGACGCCGGACGGCTCACTGGGCATCGCCTACCTGCCGCAAGGGGGGACGATCACGGTTGCGATGACCCGGCTCCGGAATCCCGTCACGGCCCGGTGGTTCGACCCGAGCGCCAACAGATTCGCGGACATTGCCGGCTCGCCGTTTTCCAACGCGGGCGCCCGACAATTCACGCCGCCCGGCAAGAATAACGCCGGCGAACCGGACTGGGTATTGGTATTGGAAACCAAATAAGACGGCCCGGCCATGCCGGGCCCTGGAGTTTGGACATCTTGCGGCACCGCGAAGCGGTGATTTGAAGGTAGCCGTGTGGCTTCAGCCCACGGAATCAGCGGCCCGTAGCCGTCGCGT